>Ga0155885_116_pt1 | contig 93553 bp, 95 predicted proteins | sample RifCSPlowO2_01_FD_107539 | JGI IMG/M metagenome (GOLD analysis project Ga0155885, IMG submission 107539) | Candidatus Wildermuthbacteria bacterium RIFCSPLOWO2_01_FULL_48_16
AGGGGCTGACCCTATCTGGATTCTTGTTACTTTGAGTTTGGATTCTATAGCTTCAAACTCCTCTCTTCTTGAAAGCTGGTCATAGCAAATGGTTGGAACAATGGAAGTAAAGGTAGCCTGTGTATTCGCGAGCTGCTGCCAGAACTTGGAATTGGAATATCCCGGAACCGTGGCAATGCTTGCTCCCGCGACAAGAGAAGCTAAAGAAAACGTGGTGGAGTTGATATGGTACAAAGGCAAGAGCACAAGAAACCTATCCTGTTCTGTGATTTGGAACCACTCTTTAATGCCCTGGGCATTAACCAGCAAGTTCTCAAGACTCAACTCAACTCCTTTTGGTTTCGCAGTAGTGCCTGAAGTAAACAGCACGAGAGCTGGGTGCGAAATGCCATCTTGCCAGATAATTTCTTTCTCCGGGGCTTTGAATTGAGCCAATGCTTTCAGCTCCTCTTTGGATATAACCTGCTTAGCTCCCGTAAGTTTGAGTTTGTACTCATAATCTTTTGGGGTGTCGCGCTTCATATCTAAGGGCACAGTTATAATGCCAAGCGCCCACGCGCTCCAACTCAAAAGGATCAGTTCAATGGAATTCGGGAGCGCCAATCCTAGTGCGTCACCCTTTCGCAAGCCAAGCGAGTGCTGCAGCCAGCTTGCCGTTCTTACGATCTCGTCTTTAAGCTCCGCATAGGTATAGCTTCTCTCTGTTTCCCCAGTTTCCTTGCATGCCAAAAGCGCAGCTTCTTGGGGCCGCGTTTCCGCAAGTCGAAATATGTGGTCTTTTAAATTTTTCACTAAACCCTCACTCATAAGAGCGAGAATACCACAAACCTTTGTTTTTACAAAGATAAAAAGAGCCCTGTGCTGCGTAACGCCGCACAGGGCTAAGCTGGGGTAGCTGAATTCTCAAGTCACCAGAGGCAAGCTACCCTTAACCAAGAACTGCAACGGGAAGGTTATCCTGAACTAGGAAGTCAAGGGGGATGAACTCTGAATACCAGCGCTCACCATCCCAGAAGAGATTTCGCACCTCGCGCCTGCCACCTGCGTTACGATAGACGGTTCCGTAGAAGCAGACGAATTTACCTTTCCACTCCTGTGGAATGAGCGCAGGATGAGCAAGTAGAAAATCCAGAACGCATACGTTCAGAACTGGGACTACTTGAAGGTCCTCGCGGAGTTGATGGCCCGTGACTGCTCGTTTCGGAGACACATAGAGGATAATCCTGTGTGGATTCCAGACGTAGCGCCCACCTTTGACATGCCGCACAACAGTCCAACCGTCGAGCTCGACCGGATCCGCATCGCAGTCGATAACGTACTCATTGAGCTTAATCTCGGCGTAACCACGAAGAACCCGCCTGACATTGGACAACAAGCCAGAGCTTCGCAGGTTTGCCACATCCGTAGGGGTGAAATCCGCCAGTTCAAGTGCATCCCCGAGTTGATTCATCTGGCCGACAGAGTATAGCGTAGACATCGTCTACCTCTTTCTTTTTGGACCCGTTCCCTTGCGAGAACCCGTCCGAATGTGCGCGCGCGGCACGATTACCGCGTTCAAAAAAAACTATACCACGCCATATTAAAATGTCAAAATTTGGCTAAGCCAAGTTTTTATGTCTTATCTACACCAAAGAGAATAACACTTTTGCGAGTTTATCTGAATCGTGGCGGATGAAACCACCTCTGCGCAAAAGATCGGTTTCAAGAACGTCTTTTACTCTTTTCTGAAGCAATCCTCTATTGTACCGCACAAACTCTGCCTTCTCTTTCTCGTACTTCTTCACCCTTGCTTTCAAGGGCTTTGTTTTGTTGACCACAAGACAATCAACAACGTTTTTGCCAAGATACTTTTCTAATACATTGAGAAAATCTTCCGCGGAAAATCCGGTTGTTTCTCCGAATTTTGTCATAATATTGCACACGAACACAACCTTGGCTTTGCTTTTCTTGACCGCGCTCGGCATGCCTTCAACTAAAAGGTTGGGAATAATGCTTGAAAACAGATCTCCTGGGCCCAACACAATAAGGTCTGCTTCTTTAACTGCCAAAAGCGCTTTGGGATTTGCTTTTGCTTTTGGAGAAAGCCATATTTTTTGTATTTTTAACCTGCCGTCATGCTTTGGAACATCTATCTCTGTTTCGCCTTCAATAAGCTTGCCATTTTCAAGTTTTGCCACAAGGCGGATATGCTGAAGGGTTGAAGGAATAACTTCTCCCTGGATATTCAAAAGCCGCCCTGCTTCGCCAAGTGCTTTTTCAAAGTTACCGAACTGCTCGGTTAAGGCGGTAATAAAAAGGTTGCCAAAGTTGTGGCCTTTGAATGTACCTTTGGCAAACCTGAAGTTGAATATTTCAGACAGGGCTTCAGGAGCGTTCGAAAGCGCGACCAGCGCCGGCCGCACCGAACCCGGGGGCAATATTCCAAACTCCTCTCGCAATATCCTGGTAGACCCTCCATCATCTGCCATAGAAACAATAGCAGTAAGATTTACGGGGTACTCCTTCAACCCCGAAAGTACCGTATACGTCCCCGTCCCTCCCCCAATCACAACCACATTCTTTCGTTTCATAGCTCCTATCTTGCCTTAAAAACCCCCATTTTGCAATCCTTAAAAGAAAACGCCCTCGACCTGCGATTGTTCGCAAGCCGAGGGCCAAGAAATCAGATTACTCGAGGTCGAAGTCGTAGGCGCTCTTGGATTACTTGGTAAAGGATCACATCACCATGAGCATCCGGGATAAGAACGGTCCACCCTCCACTAGATAGGGGTGACATCCGGGAGTCCTTCAAGACGTACACAAGACCATCTTCGAGTTTCACGCGCACCATGCCAAAGTTCAGATCTACGGAAATGGTCGCGTGTTCGGTTCGTGAATGGCCTTCGAGATCAAGCACAAGGCTAGGTCCAGAATAACCGGAAACCACCCTATCTACCTTTGCCTTGTCGAGTGAGGAGATAGTGCCGCGATACGTAATCAAGTCTATCCCCACAAGTTGCTGTGGGATAGGTGCCCAACGAATAAGTCGCCTAAATTCCCCCCTGTCAATACCTAGCGCGTTCGTGTCGCGGAGGTCTGTCAAAAAGCCAGACTCCAAAAGCCACTGAATTTGTTCGCGAGGTGTGCCCTCGAAAAGCTCCAGCAACTTTTTTGATTGATCGAAGGTTGCGTCCATCGCAAGTCTTCTTTCTTTTGGGCGTCGCTCATAGCGGGCCCTTCCTAAAGAACTCCACGGCGAACAGTTTCGCCGCGTTCAAGAAACTACATACCACAAAGCCCCAACCCCATCAACCCTCGAACTATTCATGCTATAGCAGTTATTTTTCCACGCTGAAAAACTCTTTGAGAAAGTTATCATCTTCTAATTTTTGCACCTCTAAAACCCTTAAATGTTTGGGGCTTAAAGCGAAAAATTCTCGCAATAAATGAACTTGCGCCTCGCACGGAAACGCGTGCGCCCATATGCTTTTCTGCAGCCGATAAAATCCGAGTTCTTTAAGTTTTCCGCGAAAGGCCTCGCGTTTTACTTTTAGCTTCTCGGGAATGTCAAAAATGATTAATCTCCACTTTCCGTCCCACTTCTTGGGTCGGTCAACTTTTAGTTTATTAATCTGAAACTTTCCCGCCTCTTTCTCGCCCTCTTCTGTAAGGCGCAGGTATATCTGCTTGTTATGCGTCTCGATATAAATAAGTTTTTTCTTGCGGAGATACTTAAAAGCGTCGCGCACCTGTGACGAACGAAACCCTCTGCCATTGAACATGTTTTTGTAGAAGTTCAGCCAAAAATACGGAGATTGAGCCGCCAAAACAAAAGCGCCTCCAATAAGAAGATTATGTAAAATTTCTTGGGATACCGTACCTTTGAGTCGCGGCATATACCTTTATCTTAGCAGAAAAACCAAAAGGGTGGGAATATTATTGCTATAGCAGTTATTTTTCGAGGCTTGCGTGAATCGTGAATAGAATAAATTGAACTGCTATTCTACGGTGACACTCTTTGCGAGGTTGCGGGGTTTGTCGACGTCGTAGCCGCGCAAGACGCCCATGTAATAGGCAAATAATTGCAAAGGAATAACGGAAAGAAGGGGCGTGAGCATTTCCAGGGTTTTGGGAATGTAGAAGACATCGTCTGCAATACTTTTAATACCTTCGTCTCCTTCAGTAGCTATGGCAATCACTTTCCCGTTTCGCGCTTTGATTTCTTGAATATTCGAAATCATCTTCTCGTATACAGAATCAGAAGGACAAATGGCAATGGTTGGGAAGTTTTCATCAATCAACGCAATGGGGCCATGCTTCATTTCCCCTGCCCCGTATCCCTCCGCGTGCACGTACGATATCTCCTTGAGCTTCAGGGCTCCTTCCAGGGCAACAGGATAGTTATATTTCCTTCCTATATATAGGAAGTTCTCAAAGCCTTTGTATTTTTGCGCGAGCGCCTCAACAGAACTTGCTTTTGAAAGGATCTGCGAGACCAGTTCGGGAACTCTCGCAATTTCTTTCGCGATCCTCTGGCCCATAACAAGAGACAACTGCCTTTGCCTTCCCAGAAGCAACGTAAGAAGGGAAAGCACAGCAAGCTGCGAAGTAAACGCCTTGGTGGAAGCCACTCCAATTTCTGGGCCCGCGTGGTTGTAGACTCCCGCATCAGTTTCTCTTGTAATAGAAGAACCCACTGCATTCACGATTCCCAAAGCCAACCCTCCTTTTTCCTTCACTTCTTTGAGCGAGGCAAGAGTATCCGCGGTTTCCCCAGATTGGGAAATAAAAAGGGAGGCAGTATCTTTATCGATAATTGGTTTGCGGTAGCGGAATTCAGAAGCAAAATCCACATCCACGGGAATCCCCGCGTATTCTTCCAGCATATACTCTCCCACCAAGCCCGCGTTCAAAGAAGTGCCGCACGCAATAATATTCAATCCTTGAACTTCTCTCAGAGATTTCTCCACTTCTGCCAAACCTCCTAATCTTGCTCTTCCTTCCTCTGCAAGAATCCTCCCTCGTATGCTGTTCTCAATACTTTCCGGCTGCTCCATGATTTCTTTGAGCATAAAATGCTCATACCCTCCTTTTTGTGCCTCCTCCAAAGTCCACTCAAGTTCCGTGACTTCTTTTTTCTTGAGGTTTCTCTGCAAGTCGAACACCTCGAACGTGCTTTCCTTGATTACCGCTATCTCTCCGTCATCCAAAAACACCATTTTATTGGAATGGCTAATCAAAGCCGAAGGGTCTGAAGCAACGAATCCTCCGCTTCCGTTCACTGAGAAAACCAAGGGGCTTGATACTCTCGCTGCAACTATCTTGCCCGGGTCTTCTTTCGCAATAACCGCAATACCATAACTCCCTCTTACATACTGCAGAGCTTTCCTCACTGCCTCCTCTAAGTTTCCCTGGAAGAAATGCTCTACTAAATGGGGCAAAACTTCTGTGTCTGTCTCCGAAAGAAAGGTATGGCCTTTTGCTTTAAGTTTTTCTTTGAGTACTTGATAGTTCTCAATAATACCGTTGTGCACCAGAAAGATATTTTGTTTGCAATCCGCGTGCGGGTGGGCATTTGCCTCTGTCACCCCTCCGTGCGTTGCCCAGCGTGAGTGGCCAAGCCCTATGGTGCCTTTGGGATAGATATCCGTTACCTTTTGCTCCAAACTCTCCAGCTTTCCCACTGCTTTGACGCACACGGGCTCTAAACCGAACACAACAACGCCTGAGGAATCATACCCCCGGTAGCTTTCCCTCCTCAACCCTTCCATTAATAGAGGGAGGGCCTGTTCTTTTCCAATATACCCGATAATTCCACACATAGAACATTCCTATACCACAATATTCACTAACCTTCCAGGAACGAACACCACGCGCTTTACCTTGCTGTTTCCCACCCACTTTCGAATGTTCCTGCTTTTCAAAGCAAAATCCGTTGCTTGTTTCTCGCTCGTGTCTGCCGCCAACTCCATAACATCGCGCACTTTGCCGTTCACCTGAATGATAAAGCGAATACGCTCTGCTTTCACCTGCTTCACGTCGTACTTTGGCCACGGTTGATTGTGCACGCTGTCTTTATGACCAAGTTTACTCCAAAGCTCTTCTGTCATGTATGGGGCAAAAGGGGCTAAAAGGATGAGAAGCGTTTCAATGTCTTTCTTTCCTCCATCCTTCATTTCATTCGAGTATTCCATCAGAGAAGCAATGGCGGTATTGTATCTTAGATTTTCAAGGTCTTCGGTGACTTTTTTGATCGTTTTATTTCTCAAACTAACCAGATCGTTTTTTGCTTCAGTCTTTGCTGTCACAAGCTCAAATGCTCGACTCAAGAACCGGCATATCCCAACTATCCCTTTGTCACTCCAATCTCCGCCTTCTGCAAAGGGCCCGAGAAACATCAAGTACATGCGAACAGTGTCTGCTCCATACTTCACAAAGTATTCGTCCGGATTCACCACGTTCCCTTTGGATTTCGACATCTTGGCGCCCTCTTTGGTGATTAATCCATGCGCGCGAAACTTTTTGAAGGGCTCATCAAAAGCAATGTGCCCCATGTCTTTCAAAGCCATGGTGATGAACCTGGTGTATAACAAGTGCAGCACCGCGTGCTCCTGGCCTCCAATGTACATGCTTACCGGAAGCCATTTTTTGACCCTTGCCTTATCAAAGGGTTTGTTCTTGAACTCTGTGCAAGGATAGCGGAAGAAATACCAGGCTGAATCTAGGAATGTATCTGAAACATCAGTCTCGCGTTCTGCCTTACCTTTGCACTTTGGGCACTTGGTGTTCATAAAGCTCGCAACAGAAGCCAAAGGTGATTTCCCTGTTCCTGTAGGTCTAAAGTCCTTCACTTCAGGAAGTTTTACAGGCAGGTCTTTTTCAGGAACCGGCACTGTGCCACACTTCTTGCAGTAGATAATAGGAATGGGCGGGCCCCAGTAGCGCTGGCGCGAGATAAGCCAGTCTCGCAAATGGTAATTTACTTTCTTTTGCCCCTTTGCGAACTTCACGATTTCACCCATGGCAAGTTTCGAGTTCATGCCATTGAACTTGCCTGAGTTGATAAGCACACCCTCTCCTAGGTATGACCCAGACTTCCCTTCCCATCTTGAAAGCCATATTCCAGTTTCCGTATGGGTCATGTTTTGAGGAGTGATCTGGGACTTTTCAAGCCACAGAGCTTCGTGCCGCTCTTTTTCTTCTTCTGAAACCTCAACCCTGTCTTCTCCCGCGAGGTCAAACAAAACCGCGGTAGTGTACGAAACGCGGTTTTCGTCTTTATGGGCCGCGAAATATTCCGCGCAAACCTGGCCTCCCAGCACGCGCACGAGTTTCAAGTTGGTATACCCTGTTTCTTCTTCTACTTCCCTGCGGGCTGCTTTCACGATATCTTCGTTTTCTTCAACCCCTCCCATGGGAAACGTGAGCCAGTTGAACTTCTTCCATTTGAGGCACAGGATTTTGCCGTCTTTTGGATTTCTTACTATGGCGTGCACGTTTCTCCTTTCAACCTTTTTCTTTCCCGCAACAGGCGGGTTGCGCTTATCTATCAGCCAAGGAATTACGACTTCTGTAATTGGAAGTTTATATTTTGTCGCAAACTCAAGGTCGCGTTCGTCATGCGCCGGTACCGCCATAATCGCTCCCGTGCCGTACGAGGCTAAAACATAATCCGCGATAAAAACAGGGATATTCTCTTTGGTTGCGGGGTTTACTGCTCTTACTCCTTTTAACTCAACCCCAGTCTTTTCTTTTGTGAGTTCTGTACGCTCAAGTTCGCTCTTTTGCTTTGCCTCTTCCAGGTATTTTTGAACTTCTCCCCAGTTTTTGATTTGGGATTTAAGTTTCTCAACAAGTTCGTGCTCCGGAGCAAAAACCATGTACGTTGCTCCGAACAAAGTATCGGGTCGTGTGGTGAATGCATTAATTTTGAGACTTGAGTTTTGAATTTTAAATTCGATCTGAGCGCCCTCAGATCGCCCGATCCAGTTTCGCTGCGCGATTTTGGTTCGTTCTGACCAATCAATCTTTTCTAGGTTTTTGAGTAGCTTGTCTGCGTATTTTGTAATACGGAAAAACCACTGCTCCAACTCCTTTTGCATAACTTGGCTGCTGCACCGTTCACACTTCCCGTCTATAACCTGCTCGTTTGCAAGAACTGTTTTGCAAGAAGGACACCAATCAACAGGAGCTTTTGCTTTGTACGCCAGGCCTGCTTTATAGAGCTGCAAAAACAGCCACTGTGTCCATTTGTAATATTCTGGCTCGCTTGTGGTTACTGCCCTGCTCCAATCAAACAAAGCTCCCAGTTGCTTTAATTGCTCGGTAAAATGCTTGATGTTCTTCGCGGTTTGGGCTTTAGGATGCGTTCCCATCTTAATGGCAAAGTTTTCTGAATGAATGCCAAAAGAATCAAACCCCATGGGCTCGAATACATCATTCCCTCTCATTCGCTCAAAGCGGCCGTGGATGTCTGAACCAGTGAAAGCATAGACGTTCCCCACATGTAAACCCTCTGCAGAGGGGTATGGAAACATCATTAAGTTGTAGTAGGGCTTCCGCCCTTTGGCGGATACCTTCTTCAGATCAACCTGCCACGCCTTCTTTCTTTCCCAAGCCTTCGCCCACTTTGCTTCGATTTGCTGTGGATTATAGTTCGCCATACAATGCCCCATAATAGTCAATCTGGTTCTTTTTGTCTATTCTAGAGTATGACCATTCTGGCGTTTCAACGCACTATTCTTTCTTGGTACAAAACTAATCGGCGGGATTTGCCGTGGAGGAATACGAAAGACCCGTACAAGATTTTGGTTTCTGAAGTAATGCTCCAGCAAACGCAGGTGACAAGGGTTATTCCAAAATACAAAGATTTCCTCAAGGCATTTCCCACTTTGGAATCCCTTTCCAAAACTTCAGACAAAAAACTCCTCAAAACATGGGCAGGGCTTGGATACTGGAGACGCGCCTTAGCTTTGAAAGAAACCGCAAGAATCTTAGTGAATGCGCAGGCGGCAAAATTTCTTACGAGCTCTCGGAGGCGATTTAGCACGGTCGCGAAGCGTAAATCGCCGAGAGCGCAGAACCCAAAATCTCGCAGGGATTTTGAGGTTCGGTCGTTAGAAATTTTGTCACCGCGCGAACTCGAAACTCTTCCCGGCATTGGCCCATACACCGCGCGCGCAGTTTCGTGTTTTGCGTTTGGGAACACCGAGGCATTCTTAGACACCAACATTAGAAGAGTATACTTGCACTTCTTTTTCAAAAACAAAAAGGACGTGCCAGACAGAGAAATTGTGAGGATCGCGCAGAAGGCTCTACGGAAGAAGGATCCCCGCGAGTGGCATTACGCACTGTTTGACTATGGGGCAACTGTGCTCAAAAACAGTGGGGCTAATCGCAGAAGCAGGCACTACGCAAAACAAAGCAAGTTTGAAGGTTCGTTCCGCTCATTCAGAACAAAAGTAGTGAACTTCCTTCTCTCTCAAAAACAAAACAGAGCTCCACAAAAAACCATTGAAGCTCTGCTCAAGGAATCCCCATATCCAAAAGAGAAAGTAATCGCTTCCCTCCTCAAAGATCGCCTCATCAAACAATCCTCAACGCATTACTCCTTGTAACTAGGCCTCGCCTAGTTTGAAAAGAGCTTGAGCGTTGGCGGTGGTGGCAGAAGCTACTTCGTCAACTGAAATGCCTTTGATGCGGGCGATTTCTTCTGCTACATACTTCACAAATAGAGGCTCGTTCCTCTCTGTTTTTGCTTCTGGGGGAACAAGGTAAGGAGAATCTGTTTCCAAAACGATTCTTTCTAAGGGGATATTTTTAATGATCTCCTCGGGGGCTGGAAGCGCGGGAACTTTCTTGAAAATCAAACCGTTGAAACCAAAGTATAAACCCATCGCATAGAACTTCTCTGCCTGGGCCAAGGTACCGGTATAGCAGTGCACGACTCCTCGAACTTTTCCCTGAGAAAGAAACTCAATCAACTCGTCATGCGCCTTTCTGCAGTGGAAAATAACCGGCAAACCAAGTTCTTCCGCAAGCTTCACCTGCAAGGCCAGCGTGGTTTTTTGCTTTAACCTGAATGCTTCTCTCTTTTCCTTTCCTTTGGGCTCATAGTAATAATCCAGGCCACACTCGCCTACTGCAACCACTTTTTTTGATTGCCCTAATGCTTTGTACTTTTCGTAATCAAACTCCTCTGCTCTTGTTTCAAAAGTCATCCAGGCTTCTTTCTTCACGCTTTCTGACTGAACCTCCAAAACATCAACTTCCCTCTCTTCCAGGTGAATGGGGTGCAACCCAATCGCGGCATGCACTTCCTTTCCATACTTCTCCGCCATTTCCACCGCTCTTTGCGAAGTTGAAAACTGCGTTCCTGGCATAATAACCCAAGTATTGTTTTCCAATGCGCGCTTCAACACAGCGTCACCGTCTTCTTTGAAAGCGTTGAAACTTACGTGGCCATGGGTGTCTATAAGCATTGGCTTATTGTAGCAAAGGTTTAAGAAATAAAAGAGGGCTTCCTAAAGAGGAAACCCTTAACTAGAAAATACTCCTATCCCTTTAGTGGGGGGAGACCTGGAGTTCATGCACAGTCCTGGGGATGACCGTTGCTTCCAGGTGCGAAAGTCGCTGGCGGCATCGTTCCTTCTTTTCTGGAGGAACCGCCGAACTCGCTAGTTTTTTCTGTAGTGCCTTTTTTTCTGCCACGTAGTTTGCGAGACGGACATCTAGACCAGAAATTCTTCCTCCAAGATTAGGCTCCATTGCCCGATTCCCCCTTCTGGGAACTAGAGAACTGATTAATCTGCCTCGCTTGAGCGCAGCTGGATCCGCTGATTGGCGGATTCAGCTATGCTCAAACGAAAAGACCTCCTTGTTCCGGGAGGTCTTTTCAAGTTCCTACAAGTTTACACCTAGTTGAACGTACGAAAAGACCTCTCCGCCCGCAAGGCAATCAATTTGGAAACCAAAACAATTTGCTTTGCCGTTAAAGCAGACTGTTTTGAGCCCAACCTAAATTGGCGGAGACCTCTTAACATATTATTTGAGTATATTCGAGCCAAAGAGTTGTGTCAAGGGAAGATAAAAAAAAGAGGGCAAGGAGAACCGCCTACTGGCGAATTCTCCCTGCCCTTTCGTTCCTATACGCTTACAGGTTCCATGGCGCGAAGTCTGGAATGCGCCTCGAGGAGCAGTTCCTCGGTTCTCTCCCAACCTACGCATGCGTCGGTGATCGACACGCCGTACTTCAGCTTCGAAGGATCGCCGTTGTCGTGCTTCTGGTTGCCTTCATTCAGGTGACTCTCGATCATCAGGGCGACCAGGTGCCGGTTGCCGGATACCCGCTGCTCGAGCACGTTGCGGAACACAACCTGTTGGTTGCGGTAATCTTTGTTCGAGTTGCCATGTGAGCAATCGACCATGAGGTACGGCGGCAAGCCGGCCTTCTTGAGGCGCGCAACCGCGTCGGCAACATGCCCAGCATCGTAGTTCGTCCCTTGGACACCTCCACGAAGAACCACGTGCGCGTCTGGATTCCCAGTTGTCTTGATGACGCTGACCCGACCAGCGGTATCGACGCCAAGGAACGTGTGCGGCGCACGCGCGGCAACAATTGCGTCAACGGCGATCTGGATAGAATGACCAGTGCCGCCTGTTCCATTCTTGAAGCCGATTGGCGTGCTCAAGCCACTCGCCAACTGGCGATGGGTTTGGCTCTCTACCGTCCGGGCGCCAATTGCGCCCCATGACATCAAGTCTGCCAGGTACTGTGGCGTGACGGGGTCAAGCCACTCAATTCCTGCCGGCAGCCCTGTATCCAGGACATCCAACAGAAACTTCCGGGCACGGGTCAAACCGGTCGGCACGTCGAACGAACCATTTAGGTGAGGGTCATTGATGAATCCCTTCCAGCCGATTGTCGTTCGGGGCTTTTCGAAATAGACCCGCATCACGATCATGATGCGGTCTTCCACGCGCTTCTTGAGCTCGGCGAGTCGGCGGGCGTACTCAAGGCCGGCCTTCTCATCATGGATCGAGCATGGACCGACCAGCACCAGCATACGGTCGTTCTCCCCATTGATGATACGCCGGATCTGCTCGCGACTGTCTGCGACGAGCTCGCTCATCGCATCGGTCATGGGAAACCTTAACAGGAACGCGTCCGGCGGTTCCAAGGGCGTCATGGACTCTACGTTTAGATTTGAAGTTTGCCTCACAGTGGTCCTCCCTTTCCTGTGCCCTTATTCACTTGTTAAACAGCTATCCCAGAGAATGTTCCCTGGCCTCCACACTCACCTCCGTAAGCGCAGAAGTCAGAGAATATCCGCATAAATCCGCCCAATCAGCATACATCCGCGTCCAAAAGAAACCAGCCCCTCGTTTGGCGAAGGGCTGGGTTGAATGCTCGTTTATCTACTTTTTAACACGAACAACTACCTTGCTCTCCGCTAGGGCTGGTAAAAAAGAAGTAAAAGAAGTTTCGCGTATTCATGATTGTACTTCAAAGGGTATACGAGATAACAAATCCTGTCAAGTTTTCTGCGAAACTTGTATCACAAAGTCCTTGAAGACACTATAGAATCTTTCTAAGTCTTTCAGGTCAATCCACTCATTTTCTCCGTGGTGGCCTCCGCCTTGAGGGCGAACCGATACCGCAGGAATTCCCCTCTGCACAAAAAATCTCGCATCAGAGGTTCCGTGGGATAGATCCAAACCGGTTTTGATGCCATATTTGTTCTTTGCTATGCGGGAAAATAACTCTGCGAAAGAGAGCTTAAAGTCATTCCTGAAACTGGGGGTGGCGTGAACGATGGCAACTTTAATAGAAGGAAATTTCTTTTCCAGGGCTCGGATCTTTTTTAAGAGTGCCTTTGTTTGCGACTCAGAAGGAATTCTGATCGAAAGCTGCGCCTTCGCGAAATCTGGAATCTGATTAGCCGCTTTCCCTCCTTCAATGACGCCAACGTTGCATGTTGCGTGCCAATGTATAGTGTCACCGCAAGGTTCTTGGGGAAAGAGCTTCTGAATTCTATCAAGAAACCCCATAAGCGAGGTAATCGCGTTTCCTCCAAGCCATGTTCTGGAACCATGTGCAGAGATCCCCTTACTTACTACTTCAAGCTCCAGAACGCCCTTGGCCCCTTTTTCTATGTCCCAGTTTTGCCCGCCATCGGGAATGAAAACAACTTTTGACCGGTATCCTTTGGCAACAAGGTACTTCACCCCTTCTTCTCCTCCGATCTCCTCATCGCTTGTGAGCATTATGCCAAAGTCGTAACGAGGAAGTTTTTTGCTCAGATCTTCGAGAAGTTTAAGGTAGCACGCGACCGCAAATTTCATATCAAATGTCCCTCGTCCATAAAGACGACTTTCTTTTTGTTTTGGAACAAAAACCTGGGGAGAACCGGGAACAACGTCAACGTGGGCACCCAGCCAGAGGGTTGGCGTCTTTGTTTTTTGGGTCGTAATAAGAAGGGACGGGAAAGAAGCTTGATATATCAATTTCGTGAAGACTTTGTATTTTTTGCACTGTTTCTGAATCCAGCGCAAACATAACGCGTTTTGTTTTTGATCCGAGGTTACTGTTTTGAATCGTATAAGAGTTTTTAAAATCTGTTCCAATTTCATATGTGTACTAAAAATATCATCTATTATACCTGAAGAAAAGGAGGCTGGCAGAACAAGCTGATCTTACTCTGCCAACCCTTCAACACATTACTCTGCGAGGATTGCAGCTCCCGCGACCGTATCAAGAGCACCATGGATGAGTACCTCGGGAGCTGGTCTTGCGTCCCAATTACCACCCAAGGCTATCCACTCCTTCCTTTTCGGACTGTATCCGAAAAAGATGCGGAAGATGTAGTTATAGGGCTTACCTTTGATGCGCATGCGCATGGGCGGGATGAAGGGTTGTATATACGCCCCCTCGGGAGACTGTATCCGAGCCAAGACTTGCCTTTTCTTGACTTCGGACTTCTCACCAGGCTTCCAGATGACAACACCCCGAGTCTTGCTCCCTTGAAACGGTTTTATGCAGAACCCCTCCTCCCATGGAAGCTGTTCTGGATTTCTTGCGACTTCCTGTGGAGCGAGCGCCTTCCACAAACCGAGAGCGCGACCATAGGATTTCAAGCCCTTGGTTGCAACCGTGCTGACGGAACGAGAAACGAGGGCATGAAACGACAGCTCATCTGGATCTGCCCTCACAAGGACAAGCCTGTTTCCCTTAAGAACTTCGCTGTGGGATATTTCGGGAATCCACAGATGGTCGTCTCCCCCGTGCTTGGCGCGCCGCGGCGACACCACCACAAAAAACTCAGGCCATTCCTTTTGGAGCTCAGAAAGAAGCGTTCTGAATTGTTGATTCAGTGTCAGGGTTATTCCTACTCCGGCGGGGCGCTCTTCGATCTCGTACACTCCGAGGCCCGTGCCTTTGCGCCAGACACAATCCAATCGCACCAGAAGACTTGGAACTCCAAATTTCTCCTGCGCGAATGTTCCTTCCCCTGGAAAAACCTTCTGCCACTCCGAAAGGAGACCAAGGCATTCCGCTGTTGCTTCCTTACTCACAGATACGGTGCGAGAAAGGGTCTGCACAACCCACGGCTGATGCCAGGGTTTGCCAAAAAGCATGGTCTTGAAAAACCCTCCGCCAGTTTCTGGTGCCCATTGATCGACAAGATCGCGGGGCATGACGAGCAGATCGAAAAGCGTAGGACAGTCCCCATCAACTGTGGGACAGGAAGTAATCATCCCTTTGCCCTTGCGGATCTCCCACGTAAACACCGAGGGGAAGCGCCGCTCGATCTCCTTCCAAAACTCGATATTCCGAGGCTGCTCTTTATTAGGCTTAAGTTGTTGAGGCAGATGGAGTAACCCTTCCTGGCATCCGCATTTTGCCAGCATCGCTTTGCTCCACTTGCCGGCGCTCTGAACCCCATCCCAGCCCCAGCTTCTGCGTAGCTCGTTCAGCTTCTCCAGCTTCTCGGACATGGCACGACCCTGCGCGCGATACTCTTCATATGCCGAAGCATACATGGAAACTTCTCCTTGTAATGTGCTTCAGGCCAGCTTTCAATTTTCTGGCCTGGAGTGCCGGGGGTACTAGTCTCCCCGGCGCTCCAAGCCACTAGTACTGCATTTAAAAACAAACAGCCGCCTCTTTTGGAGAGGCTGGCTGTTTTGAATCTATAGAAAATCCCTCTGAAAATCTATACGAACAACATAACAACCAGCCTCTTGAGAGCGGCGCACCATGCGTGCATATACCTTCTTGTGCTGGTTATACTTGTCATACCAGTGTCTATTTTACACACCCCCAAAACCTTGTCAATGGCTGGGCTCTTGTGGAACCACTTTACACCCCCGGGGTGTAAAGTCGGGTGTTTTATTTCCTTGGGAAAAGAGACTCGCCCTTGCCTTCCTGGAGTTGTTTCAAAATCTTTTCTGAAGTCTCTGGCAGAAAGGGTTTGAGGAGGTTTGCTATTTCACCAAGCGCAAACAGCAAGTTGCCGATCACTTCTGGTTTTGGAGAAGCCCAGGGCTTTTCGTATTCGATATATTTATCACACCAAGAAATAGCGTACCAAATTGCTTCTAATGCCTCACTGAAACGAAAATTATCTAGATAATCCTCAACAAAGTGATTTTTTCTTTCTCTAAAGAATTTAGTAAATTCTTGATCCGCACCCTTTAAGGAGTAAGGGGGTTTAAGGCTATTGTTCCTTTGAGCTAAAGATAAAACTCTTGACACTAAGTTTCCCAGTCCGTTTGCCAAATCAGAATTATATCGCTCTTTGAACTTTTCTTCGGTAAAATCCCCGTCTTCAAAGGGTGGGATTTCGCGCAGGAGGTAGTACCGCACCGCGTCGGTCCCATATTTCTCTACTAACGCGAACGGGTCTACCACATTTCCGAGAGATTTAGACATCTTCTGCCCTTCCACGGTGATAAAACCATGGACGAAAATCGTCTTTGGTAAATCTATCTTTAGAGCGCGAAGAATCGCAGGCCAAATAACTGCGTGGAAACGCAGGATGTCTTTGCCGATGATATGGATATTTGCTGGCCAGTATTTCTTAAACTTCTGTCCGTCGGGGTATCCAAGAGCTGATATATAATTCACTAGAGCCTCTAACCAGACGTACACAACCTGTGTATCGTCCCCGGGAACCGGGATACCCCACTGAAGTTTTTCTTTGGGACGGGAAACGCTGATAAGTATCGGCTCACTCTCTATGAACTGAAGGACTTCTTTCTTTTTGGTTTCCGGTACGATTTGCAACTCACCCTTTTCTATCTTTTCCTTAAGCGGAAATGTATATTTATGCAGATGAAAGAACCAATTCTCTTCCGCAATTTTCTCAGGCTCCTTCTTATGGATAGAGCATTTGCCCTCAACTAACTCCTTTTCCGTAATAAATGCCTCGCATCCTGAACAGTATAGCCCCTCATATGCTTTCTTCTCCAAGTCCATATTCTCCTGAAGTTTCTTCCAAACCTCCCTTACTGCAGGCCAGTGACGTTCTTGGTCTGTAGTACGGATAAAGTCATCGTTGGAAATCCGTAGGGCTCTCATGAGTTCCCGAAACCGACTCGAGATGTGATCGGTAAATTCCTGAGGGGGCACACCGGCCTCAGCTGCGGTTCTTGCCACCTTGATGCCATGTTCATCGGTCCCAGTCAAAAAGAAGACATCCTCGCCTTTCTGACGATGCCATCTCGCTATTACATCGGCCTGAACGATTTCTAACGCAAATCCTATATGGGGATTCGCATTAGTATAGGGTAGTGAGGAAGTAAGATAGTACGTCTGCATAGCCCTACCTTAATCGCAAAGTCACATTCTGTAAAGCGGCGTTTAAGTCGTTTCTTCGTTTTTCATGTCGTAAAAACGGACCAAGCGCGTTCAGTAATTTATAGAGATCCTCTCTTGTGTTGACACTAACTCCCCAGAAGGTTCCATTATGCCTTACTCCTCTTTTATCAACGCCTGGTTTCGCTTCTAGAGAAAAAATGCTCGCAATACCCTGACGATGAAACTCTCGATGGATATCTTGCAAAATTCCGTAATCATATGACCTAATGCGAAACCTAGCACGCTTTGAATAAATTCCAATATTGCCTTCTGCATCAGTATATCCGGCAAGGAATTGCAGGAAGAGCTTTCTACCCTTCTTAATCCATTGAGGAATTTTGTAATGTTTTGGTAAAAGAAACTTGAAAGAACGATTCAAGGCAAAGTTTATATGGAAACGTCCTTCCGCATCTTTTTTCGTAATCCACCCCGGGCCATAATCATTAAATAACCTTCGTATAAGATCAAGCTGTACTGTCTTTGTGGTGCCACACCCTATATGAATAAGATTCCATTCTTTCCGAACGCCCAAATCCCCCAAACGAAACCCTATGAGATATGCCTTTTCCTCTCTACTACCAGTAAAGTCTTTCTTTTTGTGTTTCGTACTTGTCTCAGATATTGTTCGGCGACTAATCCCATAATGTTCCATCTTCCTTAAAATGGTGGCTGGCTGACAATCGTACAGTTGAGCAATTTTTGAAAGAGGATATCTTTTTTCTTTGTATAGTAAGGAAAGTTGAGTTTTACTGATTAAGACTACCTTCCTAGGACGCGTAGGGATACCATAAAGTTTCAGGTATTTATAAACAGTTTTGGGGTCGCAATGATATCTTGTGCCAATCTTATATATAGAAAGGTTGCTCTCGGAATAGAGAAGAGCAAGCATCTGTTTTGATAGTAAGACTCGTTTCTTTGGATGTCGTATAGAAATCCCATATTTCTTTAGGGTACGCAAAATAACAGTCTGATCACAATGATAAATTCGCCCAACTTTTTCTGCGGATAGTCCGCGTGTCAAATACAAATAAGATAGCGTATCCTTTTTTATTCCAGCCCTCTTAGGGCCTGAAACCCTTCTCGGGATACCGTATTCTTTCATCCGGTTGACTATCGTCCCTGCGGTACAGTTGAAAAAATGAGCAATTTCAAAAGTTGTGTGCTTACTTTCCCAATAGAGCTTTCTAAGTTGTTTGGGGGAAATCAACAACCTTCTTCCCATTCCTCCAGTATACCATATAATTCACTTAGGGAATAGCTGTTGCTATATAAACCCGTTACGGTCTTCCGACCACAACCACGAACTCTCCCTTTACCTTATCTTTCTGCAGCATTTCGAGCACCTGGTCAATAGCACCGCGATACACGGTTTCAAACTTCTTGGTAAGTTCTCTCCCCACTACAGTTTGTAGTTGGTAGTTTATAGTTTTTAGTTCTTGGAGACTTTTTAAAATCCGGTACGGGGATTCATAAAAGATAACAGGGCGGGCAGATTGCGCCACTTCCTCGAAGAACTTCTTCCTTCCTTTTTTGTGCGGAGGGTACCCTAAGAACAGGAACTTATCCATGGGAAGGCCCGCTATGCTCGCGATCGCAGACACTGCTGACGCTCCTGGTATGGGAACAATGCTTAAAGAGGGCTTTCTTTCCAAAAGGTAATCAATGAGTTCGTTGCCTGGGTCTGACACGCCGGGAGTCCCCGCGTCTGTCACTAAAGCAAGACTTTTGCCTTGCGAGAGCAGCTCAAAGACATACTCTTTCGTTTTTTCGCTCGCGTGCTGGTGGTAGCTTATGGTGGGAACTTTAACTTCGTATCGCGAAAGCAGCTTTTGCGTTACTCTCGTGTCTTCGCAAAGAATAAAAGAAACTTCCTTGAGCGTTCTCAAGGCGCGCAGGGTGAGGTCTTCCAAGTTCCCAATGGGAGTGGCTACCACGAAAAGCGTAGCCATGTCACGTCACCACCACTTCTCCTTTTCTCTTCTTGAGAAAATCGCGCAAGAATTCAGAAAGAATGCCCGCAATGGGAATGGCGAACAGCGCGCCCAGCACTCCCCACAAGGTGCCACCTACCGCAACTGCCACCAAAACAAGTACCGGAGAAAGACCGATGAACTTCTTAGTCAAAAGCGGAGTTAAAATGTTCCCCTCAATTTGCTGAATGAGAAACAGAGCTATTCCAACGAACAGGGCCTTGGGAAGCGACTCAAGAGCCAGCAAGAACACAACAATGGCACCTGAAAACAAGGGCCCGATAATAGGCAAGAAATTGGTGACACCAGAAAGCAAACTCAACGAAAAGGGATACGGCGCGCCGAACAAGAACAAGGTAATATAGGTTGCGACTCCCACGAACAACGAGCCCACTATTCTGGAAATAAACCAGGCAGACACCTTTTTTTGCGAGCGCGTCCACACGTCTAACGCCAGGACTTCCATGGAACGAGGAAACAAGAGCATAATGGCGCGCTCAATGCCTTTACGCTCCAAAGAAAGGAAAATGGCTATGGAAATGACGAACAGGGTAGACACAATGCCGCCAAAAATGGCAAACAGGGCAGAAAAGAAGTTTGAGCCGAACTTTTCCACGCCTTTTACCGAAGCATCAACAAAGGCGTTGGGTTCTGAAAACGCTTCAAGGCCAAGGCCTCTTAAAGAGGGCGCCAGTGTTTCAAAATACTGGGGAATGAGCTGCGAAAACCGCTTTATCTCATTAATGAACAACGGAGCTGTTCCGTAGAGAATGAAGGCGACAACACCAAACACCAAAAGATACATGCCTACGGTGGCAACCACTCTTGGAATGCGGAACTTTTCCAGAACGTCAATAACCGGGTCAAAAAGAATTGAAATAATGACCCCGAACACGAACCAAACCAGAACGTCTTTCAATAGGAAGACGATATAAATCAAAAGGGTGGCCAGAGAAAGCTTCACAATGGTTCCCCAGGAAATATCTAGCGTTCGTTCGTTGAGCGACGTCATGAATGATTGAGTATGTTTTCAAACTTCTTTTTTGCCTTTGCTGAGTAGGGGCCCAGCACCACGAGATTGAGATTCTTTCGCACGAACATCTCGGCTGCTGCCTTTTGCAGCATGGCAGGCGTTACTTTTTCTATCTTACCATGTATTTGTTCCAGGGTTAAAATCTCCTGCTCAAGCAGCTCCTGCATACCAAAGAACGAGGCCTTTGCTTCAGAAGCTTCTAAGCCTAAAGCCGAAGTCCCCTTGATATGATCTTTTGCCTTCTTGAGCTCTTTTGCAGAAACCCTTTTTGAGACGAGCTTCTTGTACTCACGCAGTATGGTTGCTATTGCCTGCTCTGTTCTTTCGTGCGGAACTCCGGCTGAAGTCATTAAGTACCCCGCGTCTGGGTCACTATCACTATTGGTGTTGATGTCATAGGCAATGCCCAGCTTCTCTCGCACTTCAACGAATAAACGGGAAGAGAACATTCCTCCCAGCAAAACCGCCATGACTTCCTGGGTATAGTGCAAAGGATGCGACAGGTTGTATCCCCGGGCTCCCAAGGCAACGCGGGTTTGGTCTGCAATACGGCGCTCAACCACTATGCCTGGCCGTGTCTGGCTTATTTTTACTTCCTTCTTTTTCCAGAACTCCCGCTCAGGTATCCCCGAAAAGAGCTTTTCTACCTTTTTAATGACAGCTTTTTCGTTAATGCGGCCTGCCACGCACACCACCGTGTTTTTCGCGACATACTGGCTTTCCATGTATTCCAAAAGATCTTTTCTCGAAAGCCCCAAAACCGTTTGGCGGGTTCCGGTAATTTCCCAGCCCGCGGGCGTATCTCCATAGAGAAGGCTCTGCCACAGGGTTTCGGCCCTTCTCATGGGGTTGTCGCGATAGATGTTCATTTCCTCAATGACCACGCCTTTTTCCTTTGCGATTTCTTTCACGGGCAGAATGGAGTTTAAAAAGATGTCTGACACGATATCTAAAGCTAAATCCGCGTGCTCATACTCCACCTTTACGAAGTATCCCGTGTAATCGGTTCCGGTGAAGGCATTGAACATGCCTCCTACCTGGTCAATAGGTTCTGTCACCGCAATGGCGCTCGGCCGCTTTGCAGTTCCCTTGAAAAACATGTGCTCAAGGAAATGCGAGATGCCTTGGAGCCCTCGTATCTCATACTTTGAGCCGGTACCTACCAAAACAAAAACAGCGACAGCCCTGGTATCCTGATGAGGAGCAGTCACGATCCTCAAGCCGTTTTTGAGCGTGGTTTTATGGAATGAGTTTTTCATGGAGTTTCTGCACAAGGTCTTCAATCGCTATTCTATCTTGTTTCATGGTGTCGCGGTCACGAACAGTCACCATCTTGTCTTCAAGCGTTTCGAAGTCAACGGTCACGCACAGAGGCGTCCCTATTTCATCCTGCCTGCGATATCTTCTTCCAATTGCCCCTGTTCCATGATACTCACACATGAAGTGTTTTTTCAAAGTGTCATACACTTCTTGTGCTTTTTTCACAAGCTCTGGCTTATTCTTCACCAAAGGCAGCACCGCAACCTGGATAGGAGCAAGCGCGTTATGGAGCCGTAACACGGTTTCTGTTTCTTTCACGGCTTCTGTGGTCGTTGTTCTCCCTCCTTTTATCTCCTCATACCCCTGGCACAGCAAAGCAAGGAACAAGCGGTCAACTCCCAGGGTAGGTTCAATTACATAGGGAATATAGGGTTTCTTGGTTTCTTCGTCAAAGTAGCTCAAGTCTTTTCCTGAAGCGCTGGCGTGCTGTTTCAAATCATAATCGGTGCGATTCGCTACCCCAGCTATTTCTCCCCATCCAAAAGGAAACTTATACTCAATATCCACTGTTCTCTTTGAGTAGTGAGCAAGAGAATCTTTCTTGTGCTCATACAATCTCATGTTCTCTTCTTTCAACCCCAAATCAACCAAGAACTGCTTCCAGTCTTTCAACCATGAGTCAAACTGTTTCTCATCCTCTCCTGGTTTTACAAAATATTCTAGTTCCGCTATCTCAAACTCGCGGGCTCGAAAAATGAAGTTTCCTGTGGTGATTTCGTTGCGGAATGCCTTCCCTACCTGCGCGATTCCGAAAGGAACTTTCAATCCGTAGGTTTCCTGCACAAGCTTAAAATCTGTGAACATTGCTTGCGCAGTTTCTGGCCGAAGGTACGCAACATTCAAATTATCTTCCACTGGGCCCAGGAACGTTTTGAACATAAGGTTAAACTGCTTTGCTAAAGTAAACTCCTTCCCTTCGCACTGCGTGCACGCTTCCGGTTTCATATCTTCCCTGAACCTGGCGTGGCATTTTTTGCACTCAACCAAAGGATCAGAAAAGTTCTTCAAATGCCCCGAAGCTTCCCACACCTTGGGATGCATGATTATAGAGGCATCAATAAGCGCGACGTCTAGTCGCTCCTGCACGAACCTCTTTATCCACGCCTTCTTGATATTATTCTTCATCAACGCGCCCAGAGGACCGTAGTCCCACAGCGCCTCCACGCCTCCGTAGATTTCAGACGAGGGGAAGATAAACCCCCTTCTTTTCGCCAAAGAAACTATACTTTCCATTGAGTTTTCCATGATTTTCCCATTCTACGTGATTTCCCTAAAAAGAAAAAGCCCGTCTCCTAAGGTCTTGGGAAACGGGACGGATTGGTTAAGCCGGATGTGGCGGAGCCACAAAGGGATTACGGATCGTCTCTGGCAGCGAGCTCACAGCAATCGCAAGCGCCAATGCGCCACCGAACACGAGCAAGGGTACGTACACCGCTACCCAGACTCCGCCTTGGCTCCAGAGCCAAAAGCCATAGACCGACAGATAACTGTTCGCAACAGCCCAGCGCATGTCAGTGAGGCCCGTACTAACCTCTGCGGATGTTAGGGCGATATCAGGTTTTGCCAACGCATCCGCGCGAGCTGCCAATTCCCGGATGAGAGCACGCTTGTACGCCATGTCGTTGTGCTCTGCATACGCGTACCCTGTTGTATCGCCCTGGATCATACCGAACTCATCCAGGGAACGATCAAGTCGCCTGAGCGCATTTGCAAATTCCACTGGCGTTGTAGCTTGCAATGCCTGGGTGCGGTACGTATGCAGATTGGAGGTGAACTTTGCGTTCTGGTATATGGGGATGCCGAAGACTATTGCCACCAGACTGCCAACCATAGCGAGGACAAGGATCGGGATGACTACGCTTTTCACCCACCCGAGAGAGATTTTTGCAGTTCTCCCAGGACCAATAGATTTCCTTCTGGTTACCATTTCCTTTTCCTTCCTCACGTGTCCAGTTGAGCGCGGTACTAAACTATCACCTACGTTTTTTTAGAGAAAAAGTCAAGAGTGCAATGCATAAAAAGAAGGGTAAGCGTCACATTGACAAAACTAATTATACGTGATATGAAAATAGTTAGCACGATCCCACAACTTGTAGAAAGGGAGATTACACGATGCCTGACCAAGATAAGAAGGCCCTGGTCCCCCGAAAGCGAAGCGTTCCGGCAAAAGTTTCGAAAAGGATTCCGACTCCCGAAACGCTCGCTCTTGTGGCAAAAATTCGGAAACTCACTCCCGCATCAGCAAGGCAGTACTTCCGTGATCTACAAGGTAGTACCGTCGACCTGTCTGCCGCTCCCCTGCAAGGACTACTCTTGAGTGGCATACAACTGCTGGGCGCCACCCTCGTCCAAACCGCATTTAATGATTCAGATCTCACGGGAGGCGATCTAAGAGGGAGCTTTGGCCCACAATTCGGTGGGGCTAACGGAAGATTCGTCGGCGTGAACTTCACGGGCATGGATCTACGCGAGGCGGTCTTTACTAATGCCGACCTCACGGGTGCCAAGTTCATCCAATGCAATCTCATGAACACGATCTTCACGGGTGCAAACATCAGGAAGACGAACTTCGCGGGTGCAAATTTGACTGGAGCCTTCCTAACTGCAGTACGAAACTACCAAACGGCGATCTTCGAGTACGCGACCATGACCGGCACCCTCTTTTCTCCAGGAGTTGAAGAAATCATCCTGGCGAAAACCATACCGCGCTAATCCTCAAGCACAGAGCTACGAATCCCTCGTGGCTCTTTTTATTTTCGAAGCAAAAAAAAGGGCGAAGGAATCGCCCTTACTCCCCTTCCAGTTCTTCCATTTCCCTTCGTTCAGAAGCCGACAGGGGTTCATGCTCCGTGTAGCGCAACATGGAACCAGCGTCGTCGCCGTATGCCCCTGGCCTATAGTACGGAGAAAGTCCATCTTGCTTCAACTTTTTTTCAAATGCTCGCACAGCAACCATAATAATGGCAAATCCTACTGCTGCGACAAGCAGGGCATACCCCCGTCCCTTGCCTTCATTGAGGAAAAAGAATATGACACCTACCACAAGAGCAGGTACGCCCACTAACAGAACGGTGAAAAGAACGAAAATCCTTGCAGCAAGGATGGATTTACTCATCAACTGCCCTCCATTCCTCATCTATTGCGCCACCATACCATCCTAAAAGCTACTGCACAATGCCTTTGCCCTGGCTCGAAGAGTCATCGGGCAAGGTAGTGTCGAGCGAAAGGTCTGTGCCAAAAAGCGTTTGCACGGTCCAGATATCATCTCCGGTAATCTGCACCTGACCCATTAACTGGGCAATACCTCCAAACTGAACAGAGCTTGGGGTCAACGCGATCTGGAACGCGACTGATGCGGAAGGAGAAATGGTTCCGGTTCCCGCGTTCAAGTCTCCTGGCAGCCACACCACTTCTCGCGAAACCGAATCAAAGGTAAGCGAAGAGTTTTCGGGAAATACCTTTCCCGTAAGCTCGGCATTCGCGGGAAGGAACGCCTTTACCTTGGCTCCTTTCACGTCATTGAATAGGTTCTGCGCTTCCCAAACAACAGTGTACGTGGTTCGCTCTCCAACTCTTGGAGGAAGCGGCCCCTGGTTCCCAAATACCTCATCTTGGTAAAACGCTTTTTGGTTGACTGAAAGGCGGGAGTTCACCTTTACGTCAAACTCTTCACGTAAATCCGAAAGCACAACGCGCGTGCGAAGCAAGAGGTTTTTGTCTTCCAAAGAAAACTGCTCAATGGTTTTCTGGGCGTGAATCCAGAACTCCACTTTTCCCGTGTCTCCCCTGCCCAAGAACCGAAGCTTTGGAACATCCCGCGCTTCCCACACAATGGAGTTGTCTCCTGATTGGTACAGGCCAACGGGCGAGCGCAAACTGCCATAATCATACGCTTTGCCTTCAAGGTTCACTATCAAAAACAGGTTCTCAAGATTCCTGCCGCTCACGTTCTTGAACTGGATCTCATAATGCAACAGGTCTCCGGGTGACACTACCGAAGGGTCGTTGCCATTGATAAGCTGGGTTATCTGGAGTTGGGGCTCGGCAATGGCAATCCCCTTGGTCACCTCTTTTAAGAGCGTAAATTCTCCTTCTTTCCAGCTTCCCAGGGTTGCTTTGAATACTTTTAGCTCCTCCAGCTTTCCCTGCAGGGTTCCGCGTATTGAAATCCTGCCCCCTTCCGCCTTATTCAAGACACCAACCTTCCATTCGTTTTCTCCCAAAGGCCGGGGGCTGGCGTCTTTGAACGCAAAACCACTAGGATACTCGATCTTAATGCGCAGGTTTGCCAAAGGGAACTCGGAGTTTGAGAAGTAGTTGAGCGCGAACTGGAACTGCTGGTCGCTCTCGGTGCGAGAAGGAAGGTCGAGCTCAAAGTTCAAAGGAACGAATGTGATGACAGACGTGCCTTTGGTTTCGCTTTCAAAGCGAGCGCTCAGGTTCTTGGGGCTGTAGTTCAAGAAGGCCTTTGCTTCTTTTACCTCGCCCTCTTTCCCAAAAAGCCGGGCGTTGAACTGCCTGGTCTGCTCCTGCCCGGGATATATTTCGGTCAATGACTCGGTAATGCGCGTTTGCTCGCCGTCTGTAGGAAGCGAACCTTGCGGGTACTCAAACACGAGCGTTGGATTTTCCAAAGAAGTGTTTCCGTTGTTCTTCCAGCGCACGGTGTAGGTTATTTCCTCTCCCATCGTAACTTCAGAGGGAGCAATAACCTCCAAACGCAAAATTCCCTTGGAGTACCGGTTCTGCTGCCACGACCAAATGCCTGCTATCACCAAAAGCAGGGCCAAGAACATGAAAAAGAAGAAAAACCGTTTCATAACTCCCAATACTATTGTATTCCTTTTGTGATTGCAAGGAAATGCGCTCTCGCGAAGCTGGCAAGCGAAGACTCTTGGGAAAAGGAACTGTGCGTCTCCATGAACTGCTTTAAGGGCTGTTCAAGCGCAGCAGAAACAACTGACGAAATCTCTTTTGGAATATTGCGGGGTTCGGGCTTGAACCCAAGCAGGGAAACAAGGTTCCAGAAGAAGTAATAGTACAGGGGTGACCAGGTTTGGGGCAAAACCGCGGGATCGTTCAGTGTGTCCAAGGTTTCCTTGAGTAGTTTCCACACCTTTTCATCCTGGGCCTGGCCTTTCAAAAAAGCATGGAGGGTTTCAGCTACGCGGAGCGCGGCGCGCATTCGCGCTAAATCTGTTTTGAGGAGCTGGTACCCATTCACCAGAGATGCTTCGATAACTGTGCTCCTCCTCCCTTCCACAAACTCAATTTCAGAAAGGCACAGTACTTCCAAACCCCCTCTCAACTTTGAGGTTATCTTTCGCTCTCCTGGCGCAGCCAAACTCACTTTCCCAAAATCCCTGGTAAAGCACGTGAAAATACGGTCTGCCTCTCCCACCTCCCGTTTTTTTAAAATGATGCCTTGGGTCCGGTAATGGATAGCCATAGCAATTTCTCTTCAACAACCAGTTGTTTTTTGTTTTGACCTTCAGGAATCCCCTGTTCCATACTGGCGATGTTAAGCTGCTTTTGCAAAGCTGTTTTGTGCTTCAGCAAAAGGGTTGAGAGCTCTGGGTCTCCCTGATAACGAAGCATCGCTTTTTGGGAAGGCGTAAAACCCCCGTCTTTCCTCATTCCCTGCACAGCTCTCGTAATTTCGCGAAGCGTTCCTTCTTCTTTCAGTTCGGGGGTCAGGCGCGTATCAAGTTCAGCTTCTTGCCTGAGCTTTGCGTCAAACGTGATCTCTTTCACATTCACTTCATCCTTAACCAGGTTAAGGATTTCGTCTCTGAGTTTTTGCTTTTGCCTGCCTGCCCTCGAGGCAGGGGTTTTTACCTTTAATTCTTGCAGGGGTTGACGCACTTTAATTCCTACCTTTGCTCTTTCTGCCAAGGCTTTAGCAACAAGGACCCTTGCTTCTGCCATTTCCTGCTCAAGCGCCACATTGCGTAAAGATTTTAAGGCTTTGGGCCAATTCTCGAGATGCACGCTTGCCTTTTCCCCGAGATTTTTGAAAATATGTTCGGAAAGAAATGGAATAAAGGGCGCGCTTAATTTGCAAACTTCAGAAAGCACAAAACGAAGAGTAGCAGATGCTTCTTTTGCTCTTTGGCGAGACCTGCGGATATACCAAAGGGAAAGATCATTCACAACGAAATCTTGAAGCGCTCGCGCGGCTCCAGTTACGTCATATGCGTCGAGTTTCTTTGTTGTTTCTTCTGTTACTCCGCAAAGCCTTGAGCGTATCCACTGATCCAGAATATTCCGTCCTAAACCTGGTCTGGGGCGGGCTTTGTACGTGTCGTAAAACACAAAGCAGTTCCAGAAGATGAGAAAAAAGTTCCGCGTTGTCTGCTGAATGTCTTTTTCGGCGAACAGCTTCGGGTCTCCTGGATTGTTTATGGTGTAAAAATACCAGCGCACCGCGTCAATCCCGTATTTCTGTATCATGTCCCAGGGGTTTACTACATTCCCTTTTGACTTTGACATTTTCTCTCCTTTTTCGTCCAACACGTGGTTGAAGGAAATGACGTTCTTGAAAGGAGCTTTGAATCCCAAAAGCGTGGAAACAGCGAGCAGTGTATAGAACCACCCGCGCGTTTGGTCTATTCCCTCAACAATGTAGTCTGCGGGAAACTCTTTTGGTTTTACTCCTCCCATCCAGTGGTTCTGCGCCAAAGGCATTGCGCCTGAGTCGAACCACACGTCTACCACATCTTTCACTCTCTGCATGACTCCTGTCTTACATTTTTTGCACGCAAATCGAAGGTCATCAACATATGGCCGGTGGAGATCAATTTCGTCTTTTTCATTGCGTGGCAACGCGTGAGCTCTTTCTTTCAGCTCCTGGACCGTACCCATAACCTCTGTATGGCCACACTTTTTGCATTCCCATATAGGTAAAGGAGTTCCCCAATATCTCTCACGGGAAAACGCCCAATCCTTGAGCTCTTTTAACCATTCCCCCATTCTCCCCTTCTTCATATGCGAAGGAATCCAGTTAATGGAGTCATTGTTCTTGAGGATCTCTTTCTTCACTTTCTGCATGTTCACGAACCAGCCCTCTTTTGCGTAATACAGCAAAGGAGTGTTGCACCTCCAGCAAAACGGATATTCGTGTTCATAGAGTTCTTCTTTGAAGAGCAATTCTTTTTGTTTGAGGTCTTCTATGATCAAAGAATCCGCGTCTTTTACGAACATTCCTTTCCATGGAACAACTTCTGTTTTGAACTTTCCCCGCTCATCTACCAAGTGGAGCATCGCGAGATTCTCTTTTTTGCCAAGCTCAAAGTCATCCTGTCCATAGGCAACCGCGGTGTGCACAATACCTGTCCCTTCTTTCACTGAAACAAAATTCGCGAGTACAACCTCCCATACCCTCTTTCCTTTTTCCGGTTTCCCAAAGGAAAACAGGGGAACGTATGAAGTTCCAATTAATTCAGAACCAAGAAATGTTTTAATAACCTTATGCTCTCCCAGGATTTTTTCCGCAAGTTCTTTTGCAAGAATGTAATGTTCATTCTCTTTCTGTGCCAGAACGTATGTAATTTTAGGATGCACCGCTAACGCAACATTCCCTGGCAGCGTCCAAGGAGTAGTGGTCCACGCAAGGAACGAGGTACTCGCGGGAAGCTTAAATTTTGAATCCTTAACTTTGAACTTTACATACACAGAACGTTCTTTGACCGTCTTATACCCTTGCGCCATTTCATGGCTTGAGAGCGGAGTCCCACAGCGTGGGCAATAGGCAACTACTTTATAATCTTTGTACAAGAGCTTCTTTTCCCAGAACGTTTTTATAACCTGCCACAAGGTTTCTATGTATGAGTTTTCATAGGTGATGTACGGGTTCTTCAGATCAAGCCAGAAACCCATGCGCTCGGTGAGGTTTTCCCAATCTTTTTTGTACTTCCATACAGACTCCTTGCACTTCTTATTGAAAGCAGCGATTCCGTATTGCTCAATTTCCTTCTTTGACTTCAACCCAAGCTCCCTTTCAACCTCAAGCTCCACAGGCAGGCCATGCGTATCCCACCCTCCCTTGCGGTTAACCAAAAAGCCTTGCATGGTTTTGTAGCGCAGAATAATGTCTTTGAACGAACGGCCCAATACGTGATGTATGCCGGGCCTTCCGTTCGCGGTGGGCGGCCCCTCAAAAAACACAAACTTTGGAGCCTTTTTTCTCCTTGCGAGAGACTTTTCAAAGGTTTTTTCCTTTTTCCAAACCTCCAAAACCTCCTCCTCTAGTTTTGGAAAGTTGATTTCCATATTCCCCAATGTATCACTCTTAACCCCCATTTTCAACCAAAAGAAAAAGGCGAGGGGAAGGTTTTCCCCCTCGCACTGTTGCCCTGTTTGCTAAGGTACTCTACCAGGATACGAAGAATCCACCAAAGACGCGTATGCGACTCTTCACCCCAAACGTTTCTTCCGACAAGTCTTCACCGTTGCAGAAGTCGACGAACCCTCCTTGAGAGTCGATATGGTAGACCACCTTCTTGATGCGTGGCGGGCGAAGGTCTGCAAAATGATGATGATCACCGTGATGGGGCTCGTACTGCAGATCGCCAAGATTGATTTTCAGCACGAATCCGCTTTGGCCCCGCTCATGCCTCTCCGAGAGAAAGAGTTTCGTACCCCTCTTTGGATCAACGATCTCAAAGAAATTTATCCGGTATCGGCCTCCCACTCCCTCTCGCCGAGTGATGGTCGCGTGTGGTATGCACTTCCTGAGAAGTTCAACGTCTAGATCCTCGCTCCCCGTCTTCGCAACAACCGAGCTAGGGGTTGTGGTTACCATTTCGCATCTCCTTCATTTCTCTCTCGCGTTCTACCCCCTTTTTACTTTTATTCTGTATTTTGTCAATCTCCACCAAACTAGGCTAAGCCTAGTTGTATGACTAGGTCTCGCCTAGTCGTTCAGACCCTGATGGGTCTTCAGACCCGAAGGGGTGTGGATAACTAAGTGAAGCTTAGTTTATATTGAAGGCGCCCTTGTGGGGGCGCTTTGTATAATCCACACACTAGGCAAGACCTAATCCCAGTTTGGACTACATACGCTCCAGGGTTTCGATGCCCAAGAGATGCAGGCTGTTTTGGAGGAGTTGGGCGACGGATGAGGTGAGGGTGAGACGGAATTGTTTCTGTTCTTCTGTTTCTGCCTGGAGCACCGGAAGCTTGTTGTAAAAAGCGTTATATTTCTGCGCGAGCTCCACGGCAAACTGCGCAACAAGGTTTGGTGAAAAAAGCTTTGCCGCTTCTGCCACAATCTCTGGAAACCTATACATATACCTCAAAACATCCATCTCCTCCTTTTCAAACTTGGCCGGGCCAAGGTGTGAATAACTTGGCCGGGCCAAGTTTGACTTGCGGAGGATGCTTTTGGCCCGGGCGTAGGTGTATTGCAAATATGGCGCCGAGTTCCCTTTGAGGTTCAGCATCTTATCCCAGTCGAACACGATATCGCCGCTAGGGTTTTGTAGTAAGTCGTTAAACTTCACGGCCCCAATTCCCACTGCTTTTGCCACTGTTTCCTTTTCTTCTGTGGGCAATCCCCGTGCTGTTTCTGATTGCTCAATAATCTCTCTCGCTCGGTTAATCGCGTCTTCCAGCACTTCTTCCAAATGGACGGTCTGGCCTTTTCTGGTTGAGAACTTGCCTTCTTTGGTACGGTACAATCCATGCGCAACATGATGAAATCTTTCTCGCTTTGCCCACCCCAGCAGCTCCGCGGTCCAGAATAACTGCTTGAGGTACAAAGACTGCTCCGCGCCCACCTCGTAGAGAATAAGGTTGGGTTTCCACTTTTTTAAGCGGTACTGTATGGTTGCCAAGTCCCGGGTAAAATAATTGGTCGCTTCGTCGGACTTTAGAAGAATCGCGGGGGGAAGTTCCTCGTTCGGGAACTCAACGATCCAAGCTCCTCTGCTTTTCTTTGCCAACCCCTTTTTCTTCACCTCTTCGACAACGTTTTTCAGTATGGGTTCATAGAAACTTTCGCCCAGTGTATTATCTATTTTCACCTCCAAAAGTTTGTATATGTGTTCAAATTCCTTAAGGCTCGTATCTCTTGCCTTCTTCCAAATCTGGCGGGCTTCTGTATCTCCGTCTTCTAACTTCTTAAACCACGCTCTTGCGCCTTCCTCCATGGTTTCGTCGTGCTCTGCTTCCTGGTGAAAGCGCACATAGAGTTCCTCAAGTTGTTGTATGGATAAATCTCCTTTTTCCAACCCTTCTTTTTTTATTTGATACAGCAACTTGCCAAACTGCGTTCCCCAATCTCCTATGTGGTTATCTCCAATGGTCTTGTATCCCAGAAACGCGTGAAGATTATATAAAACCTGGCCAATAATGGTGGATCTTAAATGTCCAACGCCAAAGGGCTTTGCGATGTTTGGACCGGAGTAGTCAATAACAACGGTTCCCTTCATTTTTCTTCGCCCGTATTTTTCCTTCTCCCTTAGAATGCTCGTGAGTTCATTGAAAAGGCACTCTCTACTCAGAAAGAAGTTGATGAACCCGGGGCCGGCTATCTCGACGCGATCGAAGAGTTTTGACTTTTCGCTTCTGATCTTCGACACAAGTTCTTCAGCGATCGCTCTCGGGTTTTTATCCAATTTCGTTGCCAATACCAAAGCAACGCTGGTTGAGTAATCACCATGTTCAGGATTTGCGGGATGCTCAAGCACCGCGCGTTCTCCTATCGCCTTTTCAATGGTTTTTTTCAGTTCTTCCTGTATCATAGTTCTTCTATGCTATCGTATTTTAGCTTAGAATAAAAACATGGCGGTATTTGGGGAAAACCGAAAGGCGCGCTTTGACTTTGAGATCCTGGAAAAGTTCCAGGGCGGCTTGGTATTGCAAGGCTCTGAAGTAAAAAGCATACGCCTAGGCAGAATACAGCTCGCCGGCTCCTTTGTGGGGCTCAAAAAAGGAGAGCTGTGGCTTATTGGAAGCACCATTCCTCCTTATCAGCCCAACAACACCCCTTCGTTCTACAACCAGAAGCGCGACCGCAAGCTACTGGTACAAAAGCGCGAATTGGCTACCTTGATAGGAAAGATAAAGGAGCGGGGGTTGACGCTCGTGCCCTTATCGGTGTATAGTACTGCTGCTGGAAGAATGAAGCTGGAATTCGCAGTGGGACGCTCTAAGAAAAAGTGGGATAAGCGGGAAATGCTCAAAAAACGGGAAACTGACCGCGAGATACAGAGAGTTATGCGGGGGTGAACGTTTTGACAGGACCGTGAAGGAACCATAGGCAAGCCGAGCTTCTCGGACGCTCGCAAAACAACCGAGGGCACCAAAAATGCCAACATATTCGCCCCTCAGCGGGCACCTGCTTACGCATAAAAGCGTTTAAGCCATCTGACTCAGGCAACTCTCGATAGCTGAGCCGGGTGTCAAACAATCGAGAATCGGGACAGTTTCTGAAAAAACCCAGGGAGCTGTCCGTCAAGAAAGGGTTTAAGAGAGAAGGTTTTGCCCAGTTTACACTTCTCTCACTACCAACTGGGATACGCTTGTAGAATATGTTTCTGGACTTTTCTGGACGGGAGTTCAATCTCCCCACCTCCACACTTCGCTTCGCTCAGTGCCTTCGGCACATAAATTTAAACAATCTGAATAAGACGCTGGTAAACAATCAAATACGGTCTCCCGAGGTACGCCTCATTGACGAGACGGGGAAACAGGTGGGAGTCATAAAACTCGAAGCCGCGCTTTCTCTTGCGAAAGAAAAGGGGCTCGACCTCATCCAGGTGACAGAACGGGTTGAACCTCCGGTGTGCAAACTGGCAGAGTACGGAAAGTACCTCTACCAGCTTGGCAAAAAAGAACGGAAAGAAGGGAAGCAAAAAGGGGGTGACCTAAAAGAGATACGGCTTACGCTCGCAATATCTCCCCACGACATGGAGACGCGAACAAAGAAAGCCCTACAGTTCCTGAAGCGGGGTGACACCGTGCGGGTCGCAATGCGGCTGCGCGGCCGGGAAAAAGCCATGGGCAGGTTCGCAGAAGAGAAGGTTGGCATTTTCCTTGAAATGGTAAAGCAATCAATGGAAATACGCATGGAGCGGCCGCCCAAAATGGAGCCCTCAGGCCTCTCACTCATTATCACGAAGAAATAACATGAAACTGAAAACAAGAAAATCTATCTCCAAGCGGTTCAAAATCACGAAGAACGGGAAGGTATTGCGAAGACCCGTTGGACAGGACCACGGCTTGGCAAAGGAAACCGGGAAAAAGATCAGAAAACTGAGGCGCTGGATCGAGATTTCGGGACCCGAAGCAAAAGCAATTAAACACATGCTTAAGTTTTAATATATGGCACGCGTTAAACGAGGCACCATTGCCCACAAAAGAAGGCAGCATCTCCTGCGCCACACCAAAGGGTTCCGCTGGGGAAGAAAGACGAAGTTCCGCATGGCAAACGAAGCCATGCTTAAAGCGTGGACCTACCAGTTCCGCGACCGCAAGGCGAAAAAGCGAAGTTTCCGCCAGCTGTGGACCGCAAACCTGGGAGCAGCCCTTAAAACAAAGGGGCTTTCTTGGAGCAAGTTCGCGAACCTGTTGAAGAAACAAAACATCGGGCTCGACCGCAAAACCCTATCCTTGCTCGCCAAGGAAAAGCCCGCGGTCTTTGAGAAAGTTGTTGAAAAAGTCACTCAGAAATCTTAGTTGGGGGTTCCCTCGAAAGAAACTGGTTTGCTTTGTTGAGAAGAATTTTCGCGTTGTTGAACTTCAACTGGCTCATCGCCTCTCCAAAGGTTGCCCACTGGTATCCCGTGTGCTCAAAGGACACTTTCACGTCCTTTGTTTTTGTTTGGGCAAGGTAGAAAATAACCACCTTGAAAATCCTTCCTTCCTGCGTTTGGAAAAAGTACCTGATGGTTTGGCGAAAACCCCGCTTGAACTCCAAATCATGAATGCCTGTTTCTTCGGCAACTTCTCTTCTCACGGTCTGCTCTTCGGTTTCCTGGCCTTCCACGTGTCCTTTGGGAAAATCCCAATACCCCTTCCCGCTTCTCCTGCGGCCTGGATAATGGAGTAAAAGAAAAAAAGGTTTTGCGTCTTCAACCCGAAATACGAGCGAACCTGCTGATAATTCTCTTGGCATATTCCTGCACGCTATCGTTTGCGCGCCAATATGTCAAGCAAGCGGTTAAACGAAAGCGCGTTGATTACATCGTTTTTTTCCACCCATCCCCTTCGTGCTTGAGCAATGCCGAACTTTAAAAAACGAAAGTGTTCTTTACGATGGCTGTCTGAATCAATGGAGAGCTTTACTCCTGCTTGAACCGCTTTTTTAATATCCGTGTCTTTCAAGTCCAGGCGCCTGGGAGAAGCGTTGGCCTCCAAAACAGTGCCTGTTTTCCTTGCTTCCTTGATAAGAGCATCCATATCAAGGGCATAGGGTTCGCGCTCGTGAATGAGGCGGCCCGTGGGATGGAACAGAATATCCACGTGAGGGTTTCGTATGGCGCGAATAATTCGTTCAGTCATGTCTTTCTGGGTCATTTTGAAAAGCGTGTGCACAGAAACTCCCACCACGTCGAGCTTCGCGAGGACTTCGTTCGCGATATCCAGCGTTCCGTCTCTCCTGATATTCACTTCAGCCCCTTTGAGGATCTTTATCCCCGAAATCTTCCTGTTGAGCTTGTCTATGGCCGCCATTTGGCGCAGCAGTTTTTTCTCATCTGACCCTCCGGTCATTGCCAGATCTCTTGTGTGATCGGTAATGGCGATATATTCCAGGCCCTGGGCTTTTGCTTCTTTTGCCATTTCTTCAATGGAGTTGTTCCCGTCACTCCAATCGGTCTGTACCTGCAAGTCCCCTTTCAAAGAGTCATACCCAATGACTTTGGGAAGCTTGCCCCGGAGGGCAGCTTCGATCTCTCCCGTGTCTTCGCGCATTTCGGGCTCGATATATGGCATGCCCAAAGCCTTATATACTTCTTCTTCTGTTTTGCAGGCAATCCGTTTCTTTCCTTTAAAAAGACCGTACTCAGAGAGCTTGTACCCTTTTTGAATCGCATGGGTCCTTAGTTTTACGTTGTGTTCTTTGGAGCCCGTAAAGTACTGAAGCCCTACCCCGAACACCTCTTCGTCAAGCACTCGCACGTCAATATCAAAGCCCTGCAAGGTGCGCAAAGAAACCTTGGTAGGCCCCTTGCCCCAAAGCTTGCTGTACTTCATGTGAGAAAGAAAGTACTCAATGATTTCCTTGGGCTTCTTCGTAGTGACAAGGATATCCACGTCTCCAATAGTTTCTTTCATTCGACGTATAGAACCTGCCGCAACTGCCTCTTTCACAAGGTTCGAATCTTTAAGAAGCGCAACGATTTCTTCCATGTAGGGATATATGGTTCCAAGAAGCCACCTTCCTTTGGATTTCTTCGCGAATGCAATGCCGTTCAGAATATTCTGTTCGGTTTTCAAGCCAAAATGCGGGAGCTTTTGTATCTTGCCTACTTTGGCTGCTGCTTCCAGGGTTTTGAGGTCTTTCACCTTCAAATGCTTCCACAGGTCACGCATCATTTTGGGTCCAATGCCTTCAACCAAGCCAAGTTCGTCCATATTCACGGGCATTGTTTTTCGCATCTTCTCATACTCCTTCACCTTGTCTGTTTTGAGATACTCCTCTATTTTCTCCGCAATGCCTCTACCCACTCCTGGAATTTTCTCCAAACCCTTCATTCCTTCTTTTTTATATAAACCCTCAACGTCTTCTCCCAAGGATTCCAAAGCCATGGCAGCCCGTTCATACGCCTGGGGCTTGAACGGAACATCTTCCATAGCCAAGTATGTGGCCATATTGTACAAAATCTTCGCGATTTCTTGGTTCTTCATACCTGCATTTTACCAGATTCTTCTGATAATTTCATTGTAAGAAAAAGAGTCGTCTCATTACTGAAACGACTCCTATTGGAGCCTCACGATAATCGACGCGAGATCCTCTCTTCGTGTAAGATACACAAGCTTGGGCTCAAGCTCTTCCTCAAACTCTGGGTGCAATTTTCCGCCCACGAGCAGATCCGAAACAGCAACCAGCATTTTGAGGTTAACTCGTGGGCTAGGAAACCGGATGTCCCAGACCGCGTCACTTATCTCCCCGTCTGTTCCAGCGGACAATCCCATACACACGCAAAGAGAAGGAATCGTAACGGTGGCATTGTTGGCATCATCCCATGTTTCCTCCCAACGCACCGCATCTGCCTTGTCGGCGTACGGAAGCACGTGATAATTCGGCCAACGAATTGGCCGCTTGGGCAGAATGACAGTCCACAGCCGACCGCCAGCCTCTTTATACGCGCTCGGTACCGCGGCAAGCATACCCTCGCCCCCGTTTGTCCAAAGGTCACACCCATGTTCTGCAAGGGCACGACCAACGAACAACGCCCACTCTTGGAAAAGCTCCGGGGGCTTTCCGAGACGTCTACTCAGAGCCCCAAGGTTTGTAGGCCCGATGATGCTCACTTGCAGAGCCATGGATATCACCTCCCTTCTAGCAAGGTACTATTTTGCCTTTTTCTTCCCTATCTCTTCTTGCTCGATTTCCTCCAAAAAGTCAAGGAGGGCTTTATCATGGATAACCTCGTCCGCATGCTCCCACCAGGGAAGAGTTGGGAACTTTTTATCCTGTTCCCAACTCTCCAATGCCTCCAGAAGATTCTCTGCCCGATCAAGTTGTTCCATAAATTTCGCTTCATGGCTTTCAAGCTTCTGATAATCGAGCCAGCTTTCAATTATGTCTTTCCGAATATCCTCTGGAAGTTTTGAGGTCAGCTTCTTGAGCGCGCGCAGCTCTTTTCGAAACTTCTCTTTATATCTTCGCTGTTTCTCCTGTAAACTAAGGCGGCGCCATCGCCATGCGACCCGATATCCGCCCTTCTTGTTCTTGGGAAAAAGCCCTTCATAGGGAGTGATGTCGCCCGTGTACACTTTGCAAATGTCATGCACCAATGCAAGTTTCACTAGTTTTGCGAAGTCTAATTTGCGCCCATAACCGAAAACCCACGCCATTATTGCTAGTCTAAATGTATGGTCGGTTGCAGTATCTGCATTTTTAAATCCGTAAAAAAGGACTCCGCGGCGTTGAATATTTTTGAGTTCGCCTATCTTTTTGAAAAACTCAAGGGTTTTCTTCATAGTATTAGTCTATCATTTCAACAGCTTCTCGAGAAATGCATCCAAATTCTCGGCTTTTTTGAGGTACGTAACCATGGAACGTACTTCAATCCCTATTTCTGGCGGCAATATTTTTCCCCTCACAAGCTCTTCGATTACCACAAGGTTTTTAAGCTTCCCTTTTTTAAACTGAATATTCCATTTGATGTATGCGAGCTCGCTTAACGTTCCCGCGCTGAGCCCCACGCAAATACACAGGGCAGGAGCTGAAACAACCTCGTAATTTGCCCAAAACCAATTAGGCTGGATACTAACTCTATCTGCCACTTTCCGATAAGGCTGGGTATGCTTATTAGGCCAGGGAGCACTTTTTCTGGGATACAAAACAACAAGGGATTTCCCTTTGTGTTTTTTATAAGAAAGGGCAACAGTACCAGGCATACCACCGTCGCTATTAACCCACAATTCACAGCCATGGATTGCCAATATCCTGCCGAGTTCCTCTGCCTTTTTCAAAAAGAAGCTTTTCGGCTTTCCAGTAAGCCGCGTAAGCTTTCTCATGTTCGTGGGGCCGATGATCCCTACTTTCAAATGTTTCATAAGCAAGACCAAGGTGTTAGCCTTGGTTACCACAATTTTAGAACAACAACAAGCCCCTGATACCAGGCTCTACAAACTATAGAGTATACCGGACTTTTTTGACGCAAAAAATTGTTTTCTTAGGAGAAGATACGGCAATTTCGTCTCCGACTTTCAACCCCAATAACGCCCTCCCAACGGGAGATTCTATAGAAATCTTACCTAGTGAAGGATTCGCTTCCAGGGTTCCCACTATTTCATACTCATCAATCGGGCCGTTATCCACCGCAACCGTCACCCTGGCTCCGAGAAAAACAATATTGCGTTTTCCTTTTGGAGGAGTAGTAATTAGTTCCGCATTTTTAATAATACTTTCATACTCAACAATGCGCGCTTCCAAAAGCGTCAAATCTTCTTGGTAGGCAAGGTACTCGGGGTTCACGTCTTCAGAATGCCAAATAGAAGGCACCTCACTTTTAGCCTTCATATCGCGAAAACCCAGGAGTCTTTCATACTCCTCCTTAATTCGCTTTAACCCTTGTTTTGTTAGATGAAATTTAGTCTCTGGCATATGTTTTGACTCTTTTACGCACAAACCTGGCTTTCTGAAGCCAGGTTTGCTGATTTACGAAGGGAAACGAGGAGGAAACCAATCAAACCCGGCGATGCCTGTATTGCAAGGTAGAAACCAATCCTTTACAGAATGAATAAATCGTGTTGCTTGTCATGTGGGTTATGAATTACCTCCCCTTTGGAACTTTATTCTACTCTCTCAAACAGGATTGTCAAGCCCTTTGCATATTTTAAAACAAAGATTTCTGGATGTTGAAGATTTTTGGTTCGTTTTCTGGAAAGATCTTGATCTTTCCATACTCCCCATCATACCCTGGATCAATAACTACCCTTCCTTCACGAACTCTTTTTATGCCTTCTGCAACTTCCGGCAAAGTTGCAGACTGCAAGTCGCTCGCGGAGGCATCGAGAAGCACCGCGAACTCGTTTCCAAAGCGCTCGATGAGTTTTTGGTATTCTTCACGAGAGCGCTTGGTCCCAACTCCCACTCCTAATACGTCCGCAACAATCTCTTCCAAAGGAATTAAGCTTTTGAATGGAACTGCGTTCTCTGGCTTAAATCCCTCGGGCCTGTCTGCCAACTCTTCCACGCGATTAAGGACGCCAATAACCAATGGTTTTTTACACTTGGGACATAGATTATTGTTCTTCTTCGATTCTGCTGGAGCCATGCTCACTCCACACAAACGGTGCCCGTCATAGTGGTACTTTCCCTCTTCGGGGAAAAACTCAACAGTGAACAAAAAACGCTTGGGGTCTTTTGCTTTGAGCGTGTCGAGTATCGCCTGATAACTCATATCGGTATCGAAAACATTCGCTTCCCTCCCTATTTTCTCCAACGAATGGGAATCTGAGTTACTGATAAGCGAAATCTTGTCTAAAGCAGACAACCTCCAGTTCATCGCAGGGTCTGAAGATAAGCCCGTTTCAATCGCAAAGATGTACTTAGTGTATTCGTCAAAGCATTCTTCCAAGGAGTTGAATCCTGATTTTGAACCAAACACCGCGAACCATGGAGTCCAAACATGAGCAGGTACCACCATGCAATTAGGGTCTGCGTCGAAAGCAATCTTGGCAACTTCTTTCGCATCAATACCAATGATCGGCCTGCCATCAGACCGTAAGTTCCCCACCCAGCCCAAACGCGTGTTGATTTTTTCAACAGCCGCAAAAGAAGGGGCGAGCAAAACCAAGTGCACCCTGCGTACCGCTCCTTTTTTGGAATAAATGCAACTTATCTCACACGAGAGAATGAATCTTGTTTGGGTTTCCTTGCCTTTCAGCCCTTCACTGCGGTTCAGGGCTTTCAGTTTATACAGTCCAGGTTCAGCTTCTTCCAAGCCCTCTTTGAGCTCCTGGAACCACACGGGGTGCGTGAAGTCTCCCGTGCCCATGACTTTAATGCCCTTAACCGCAGCCCACTTATCCAAATTCTCCAAAGTCATGGCTTTAGAAGTTGCTCTCGCAAACCGGGAGTGGATATGAAAATCTGCAACAAACTTCATTGAAGTTTTAGATGAGAACTTTTTGAGAAAGTTTCTTCGGGTAGTTTGGGATCTGGTTCAGCCATTCCCGGTTGTACCACTCCCAGAGTTCTTTTGCAGACAAAAATGCCTCCAAGTCATGCGCTTGGTTCTCAAGCTCCTTAAACTCAAGCTCGCTCTTGGGCCCTCCCCACACGTGATTGCAAAAGGGATTCCCTCCACTCACCTTTGTTTTCTTTTTGGCAAAACACCCTTTGCACTCTTCGTACTGCTCAATGCGCAATATCCATCTCGTCTCGCATTTTTCTTTCGTGCTCCCGCTATTGTATGCCGCAAAGTAGGCCGCGGTCTGCAGCGAGTGCTCCTGGCGTATCTCGCTGCTCGTTTTTAGATCAATGATGCCTTTTTTGCCTTTTACTCTCCCAATAATATCCACCGTGCCTGCGTACAGGTTTTCCCTGTCGAACACTTTTTTCTCAACTTCTTCAATGCTCTCAATTTCAAAATGATGCGCTTTCTGCCACTTGGAAAACGCTTGAATAGAAGGCATCACGCTCTCTTGCGGTTCTCCTTTTTCTCCCTTAAGAAGGGATGCAACAGACTGATGAACTAATGTTCCCCAGTCTGCGCTTCCCCTGTTCCAGAATCCGTTTCCTTTTGAAACAAAGCCGGTGACCGCAGTCACCCTCGGAACCCACAGCCCTTCAACCTCGTGGCCATATTTCTGTTTAAAGTAGTCGAGCGTCACGGCTTTCTCATGATAATCTTATAGATATTCTCCAAAAAATCTCCGCCCGCGTATCCCACAATGAGGGCCAGGGCGGGAGTCAAGCCAGTGAGCCCGGAACCTCCAAAAAACACGAACCCGGTTTTGCTTACCGCCGAGGCAACCGTGACGCCCACTACTCCCGACAAAAACATCATGAAAAAGAAGTAGGGCACGTTGAACTTTACTTCTTTGTATGAATACTGATGCTTCACAAACCCAACCAAGCCCCGTATGGCTCCTCCTCCGAATCCCGCGATGAGTATAGAAAGTTCCATTAGATAACAATACCAAATATTGTTTTTACGAGCCGCCCAATTCCATACGCAACCATAGAAGCAGCTCCGCCTACCAAGAAAATCTCAAGGCCAGAAACCCAGAATCGCTCCGCGGTAACCAAGGCACGCGCGGTTCCTACTCCAAAAAAAGTTACCCCTGCGAGTATTGCTGAAACAACGAACTGGTTTCCGTTTTGCCCCGCCTGAACGAGATACGGAATCAAGGGAATGAATCCCGCGATCGTAAAAGCGATAAATGTTGCTAATCCATGCTGGAACGGAATAACTAAGTTCTTTTCCAACCTAGCCAGCGCTCCTTCTGACCTCCTTCCGAGAAAGTTCGAGGCACCCATAGAAAATCCGTCTGCAACCAGATTTGCAAGACCTAAAATAATAACCACTGCGGCGGGGAGCGAAGCGCCTACTGCGGCTGCCACTATGGCAAAGGTGGTCACAGTGCCGTCAGTGGCACCATACACCATGTCTCCCAGAAATTTTCCTTTTTCAGGATTTCCCGCCATTTCGGTTTTTGAACTGGGTATACAGACCTCCTAAGAACAAAAGGGTAAAAAGCTTCTCGTGGGTGAGGCGGAACACAAAAAGATCGGAAAAATCAAAAAGATACCCCTCACGGTACAGTTCGTCCACGAGCACCAACGCGCTCGCAAACAAAAAAACGAGTCCCAGTGAAATATTTTTTTCCTTCAGCCATTTTCGCATATTGGCTATTGTACCAGGAAAAGCGCTTTGACATCAAGGAATTCTGCTGATATAAGAATGGCAGACCTTATTGCTCAGTTAAGTCATCAAGCTAATGGCTGGGAGGCAAGACATGGGACTCAAGACTAGGATTTTCGGACTCGGCACACTCGAACATCCGATCATGAACGCGGCAGGCCCCAGGTGCAAAACCCTGGAAGAGGTCGTGGACCTTTCGAGAACGCCAGTTGCAGTGGTGACGGTCGGCTCTATTACTGTAGAGCCCCGCCCTGGAAACCAGGGGGATGTGTATCATTCAACCCCAGGACAGTTCTCACTAAACTCTCTGGGTCTCCCGAACGGAGGGATTCCCTACTACGAGGAGAACCTCTCCGGTATGGCAGACGTGGTGCACAGAGCCAGCAAAACTTTCGGGGTGAGTATAGCAGGATTCACGCCAGAAGAGTACGCAAAACTTGCTGCGCTTGCTGTCCAGGGAGGCGCGGACATGGTTGAGGTCAACCTCGGATGCCCTAACGTCTGGCAAGGCGGCAAACAAAAGCGGATTGCTTGTTTTGACCCAGGACTCGTAATGGAGATCCTTACATTGGTGGGAGACGCAACGCTCTGGGAGATAACCGAGAATGCACCCTGCCTTGTGGCGAAAGTATCTCCGTTCTCTGATCCTGTGCTCCTGGGAGAAATCGCACAGGTCATAAAGGGGCGCGTAGATGCCGTAACAGCCATCAACACATTCCCCAACGCCTTTGCGTTCACGGGAAGCGGAAGACCTGCTATCAGCCCCCAGTTCAGCAAGGGCCTCGCGGGAATGGCAGGCCCCGCGATGAAGGCAATCGGTTTGGGACAGGTTCTCCAGTGGAGAAATCTCCTTCCTGAAGACATGTCTGTCATTGGAGCAGGGGGAGTCCGAACCGGGCAAGACGTACAAGACTACCGCAGGGTAGGCGCGAGCGCGGTGCAGATTGCCACTGCCCACGCAGACGAAGGCGCCAAGGTATTCGATCGCATCCTTATGGAATACGTTGCCTTGGCAGAAGCGGAAGTTCCACTCGCCCCCTAGAAACAAAAGTGGGGACAGTCCCCGCTTTCGCAAACTCGGAGCCTCTTTTCAGGGGCTCTTTTTATTCAGAAGCCGAATTCGCGGACGTCAAAATCTTTGAACTCGCCCTTGTAATCCTCGAAGGAAACCTCCGCATTCTCTACTTTTGAGAGCGGAGAGCCTTGTTTGCACCACTCCAAGAATTTCTCAACGCTTTCCTTCTCCCCTTCGCACACAATCTCCACTCTCCCATCCAAAAGATTTTTCACGAAACCAAAAACTCCAAACTCCTTTGCGGCGTTTTTCGTGTAGTCACGGAACAGCACTCCCTGCACCCTGCCCGTTATGAATAGATGAACTCTGGTTTTGTCTGTCATCGGATTTTAAACTTAGACAGTCTAAGTTTTAACTTGGCTTAGCCAAGTTCTAGAGGAAGAGGTCGGCGAGGGCGCCACCCAGGAGTATGAAAGATATGAAATAGATCAGGGGGCGGGAAAAGGGAGTGCTAAATTCAGGCTTTCTCTGCCCCGCTTGTTTTGCCTTTTTGAGAATAGCTATCATGAGCATGCCCTGGGCTGCCGCGGCAACAATTCCCACGATTCCAATCACGGAAATGAATTGGCGGAATCCCACGAGAAACAGAAACAAAGGAACTCCGACTGTCAGTAAAACCGCTACGGCTGTTGGAATCGCGAAATCGTGGCGCAAAGCGTTTTTCATGTAGTTCGCGATGACCAAAAAAGAAGACGCTATGGCAAACACTCCCAAGAGAGCGCCGAACCCAACGATCCTCTCTCCCAGAAACTGCACCAAGCCCGCGAACGCGTCTTGCGTGGTGTGTATTCCTGAAACTCCCACCACAATGGCCGTAAACACGAAACACAACGCGGCCGCGATAAGCGTTGCGACAACAATGACTTTTGCCAAGGAAATGTTGGACTTGGTGTCTTTGATGAACGAAGCAACTTCCGGGATGGCTTCCCAACCAATTAAGGCAAAGAAAATGACGCCAAAGGGCAGGAACATGCTCGGCATGTCGAGCATGGGAAAGTTCTCAACCCGCACCGCAGGAAGCGCGAAAAATGCGATCAAGAAAATGGCCGCGAAAATCCCGATATTCAAAAGAAACTCCGCTTTCGCGATAAGCTGGCGGCCTTTGATGACAAAAAACGTTCCGAGCGCCGTGAACAAAAGAGTGTATTCGGTTGCGGAGAACGGAAACACCGAGCCCAGAGAAACCACTAAAAAGTCTCCCGCGAGGATGAGGTAAGCAAGAAGCGTTCCCAGGAGTACGAACAACAGCACAAAGGAAGCAAACAGCTTTCCCCAGGCACCCAGGTATATCTGCGCGTACCCAACCAACCGGTGCTTTCCTTCGGTTCGTAAGCAGATCTCTCCGAAGAACAAGTGCAGGTACACCACCACGAAGGTGAGGACGATGAAATAAAATAAGCCGGGGATAATCCCGCTCATTGCAACCACGTAGGGCATGCCGAAGATGCCGGCCCCAATAATGGGCCCCACCATGGTGGAAACCGCGAGTACGAAATTCCTCATGCAACCTTGAACACCCGGTACCCTTCCCGCGCCTTTTTGGAAACCTTCAAGCCAACGTCTGCCCCTTTCTTTGCCGAGGCTACAACTTCGTGTTCGATCTGCATAGATGCCACTTTCTGCTTGAACGAAACATCTCCTCCTTCAACGCGAATGGTGTCGCCTTTCTTTAGGGTGTCTTTGAGCTTGAACGCAATGACCCCGATTTTATCAAAATAGTGCTCAACCTTGCCTATGAGCTTGCCCTGAGCTTGTCGAACGGGTTTTTCCTTTGCCTTTTTGGCAACGGGCTTCTTTACCTTTGTGGGGGCTTTTTTCTTTTTTACAGGCATAGCGTTACGACTTCTTTTTCGTCTTGCTCCGACCTTTCTTTGTTTTGTGATTACTGTCCTTCTGCTCCTTTACCATTTTTATAAGCGTTTTGACGAGCGCTTCAGGATTGCTGCTCCCAATAACGCGCTTTGGGCCCCGATACCCTCCTTTCAGTAAGAAATCTATCTTGTCCGCGGTGCCTCCGGTTCCTTCCAGAACTCCTATGGGTTTTTTGTCTTCAAAGGCAATGGTGAACTCGTTCAAAGTTCCCATTCTCCCGCAAATGGTCACCACCGCGTCTGCCGCTCTCGTGAGCAGAAGGTTTCTGCCCGCGTACCCCGAGCCCGTGTATATGATGAGGTCAAAGGCGTCAACCGGAAGATGATACACCTTGATGTGCTCCTTTTCCGTGGTTGCGGGAGAAAATCCAATGGAAATGCCGCCTGCCTGTTTTGCTCCCACCGCAGACCAATAAGGAATGCCGGTGGTAGCCCCTGTTAAGATAATGGCCTTTTGTTCAACTATCTGCCTTCCCACCTCTATGGCGAGTTTCTTTGCGTTGGGACTGCAAGGATCAAGGGCGGCAGCCCCTGACACGCAGATTTTGTAGTGCTTTGTGTAATCCATTTGTGGATTATAGCACAAAAACAAGTTGTGTCCTCGACAGGAATTGAACCTGTACCCCAGCCTTCGGAGGGCTGTGTCCTGTCCGTTGGACTACGAGGACAGATTACTTCAGACTCGGGAGACGCGGAACAATCCGCCGCACGGAACAATTTCAACGCCCTGCTTTTGCAATTCGTCGAGAATAACATTCATGCCAAGAGAATCAGAGGGCATGTGCCCTGCTATGACCACGTTGAGGTTGGCGGCTTCAGCTTCTTTTTTGTGCTCTTCAGAGACATGCATACCAACCACAGTACCAATGCCTACTTGTGACATTTTCTCAAAAAGTTTCGGAGACCCTTCGGTTCCTCCGGTAATTTCGGTCAAAGCAATCCTGCCGCACCGGTTTTCGGGGCGACCCACAAAAAGCCGAGGGCCTATTCCCACTTCCATGGCTTTTTTGTATTCTTCAATGCCGCGGATAACGCTCATGAGTTCTTCTAAACGCTCGGGGTTCTTTGCTTCCACTTCCCTTCTCAAGAACATGGCGGCATTGTTATCTGCAACCGTGTGCATGCACATTAAGTTCACTCCCAAAAGCTTGGCGGCATCAATTGCCTGCCAGTGGTTTTTAGGATTGATCCCTCGCGCAACCTCAGAGATTCTTTCGTGGAGCATTTGTTCAGCCACGTTGATGGGAACACCGTATTGGTTGAGCACGTCTGCCTGCAGCTCCATAACCTCGTGCAGGTCTGCCAAAGCTCTTCCCATGGGGTGGTGAGAAATGACCAGATCAATGTCTCCCAATTGCTTTGCCAAAAGGATCTCCGCGGTATCAATATCTATTCCAACCAAAACCTTCTTTATTTCCTTGTCATCCGCAACATGCAGAATCCTGCTGTCTGAATAGGGGTTGGTTAAAGATTCCTTGTCAAACTCGATCTTCTCGTCTCCCGCGAGCTTCTCGTATTTTCGCTTGTTCCGCTCAAGCACCTTTTCAATGCGCTCCAAAGGGCGGAAATCCGCCTCAATTCCTTTTTGCACCGCTACTTTGTAAATGTCTTGTATTGTCATTTTCCCGCTGCCACAACTTCTTTTTCCTGCTTTAAAACCTTTTGCTTCTTCTCCCTGCTCTCGAGAACTTCTTTTCGCATTTCTGCTATGAGTTCCTCTTTCTTTTTAAAATCAAAAACCTCGCGTCGTATGCGAGCCTTTTCCAAACGAACATGCTTGCGTAAGCTTTTTGGAAGCCCCAGTGTGCTCATGCGTGTTGATGAGAATGGTTATTCCCATGTACAAAGGATACCCTACCATGAATTCCCCGCTTTGTCCACGATTTTGGCAAACTCCTCTTTGACGACTTCCCGGTCATCCCAAGGAATCTTCTTCCCGTTTTGCGCGATAGAATCTTCCGAACCCTTCCCGGTTATCACAACCGTATCTCCGGGGTGAGCCAAGTTCAGAGCTTTTCGTATGGCTTCTCTCCTGTCGAGAATCTTTTCCGCCTTGTCTCCGGCTCCCTTCGCAACCTCGTTTATAATCTTCATCGGGTCCTCATTATACGGATCCTCGTTGGTAACAATAACCCTGGCGCAGTATTTGGCCGCAATTCCTCCCAACACCGGCCGCTTCCAGGTATCTCTCCCTCCTCCTGCAGCTCCCAAAACGCAGACCGCGGGTCTTAATGCTTGGTACACTTTTTCCAAAGCCGCGGGAGTAAAAGCGTAGTCAACCACAACGCGGATAGGTTCTTTGATAACCGCCTCCATTCTTCCGGGAACAACAGACATTTTCTCGAGCGCCCTTTTTGAAACATCAAAAGGAATACCGAAACTCTCCGCTACTTTTACTGCGGCTAAGGCGTTCATGCGGTTGAAGTCTCCCAGGAGCCGCAGGTTCAAGTTAAGGTTCTGGGCTTCAGACCACGAATACCGAACAACCTTCTTTGCGGGAAACGACAAGAAATACTCCGCGTTTTTGTCATCTCCATTGATAACGTGCAGGTCTTTTGCAACAACAAACAACTTCCCCTTTGCTTTTTTGTAGTTCTCAAAAGAACCGTGGCGCTCAATGTGTTCGGGACTAAGGTTGGTAAGAACCGCTCCATGGAAATGTATGAAACGGTGCCGGTGCTGGAGAATCCCTTCTGAAGTGACCTCTAGAATCACATGGGTGCATCCTGCTTTTTTTGCATCCCGAAGGAACTTCTGAACGCTAAAGCGGCCAGGCATAGTCATTTTCCTTTTATTCCTCCATTCTTTGTCTAGAATCTGAAAGCGTATGGAAGAAAGAGAAGCTGTCTTTACGCCAGCTTCCCTGAAAATCCTTGAGAGCATGTCTACGGTGGTAGACTTTCCGTTGGTGCCTGTAACGCCGATCACGGTAAGGTTTTTTGAGGGGAATCCATACACCAAAGCACCCATAAAAGACCATAGAAAGTGGTAGGCGCTTAAAAGAAACGATGGGGTGATTGCCCGCAAAAAGTTCAGCATGTCTTTTACCATAACAAATAAAAGCCCTCCTCAAAAGAGAAGGGTATACGGACTATGCACGAAAAAGGACTGCTAGCGAGCGACTAGAGCCAGGGGCCTGGCTGCCGGCCTTGGCACAGAGACATCCCGGGCCTGGCCGCCACTCAGGAATCCGAGCGCCACCCTGGTCTTCGCTTCGAGGATTCGAAGCGTGCTGATGAGCTTCAGGCGCCGGTACTCTGGTATGGTCTGCAGCTGCAAGGCGTCGAGCACGCCCGCTGTTTCGAGAACCGACGTCTCGAGCATGGTGAGGTCAACCCCTGCGCGAGGCCCTGACTCGGGCTTCTTCTTGACCTTGGCCGCGGCCTTGGTGCCGCGAAGGACCTCTTCCAGCACTTCCTGGATCGGACGGCCGGGTGCCTTCTTTGCGTAGCCAACGACCTTTTCGACGTACACCGAACTCAAACGGCCGGTGACAAAGGGCTCTGCGACTTCGCGCTGCCGCTCGTGGTCGGTGATGTCGGCGATGCTTCGCGCTTCCTTGAAGGTGAGTTGGCCTTTCTCAACCTTCTCGGCAAGGTCCGCGGCAAGGCTGCGTACCAGGCTCTCGTAGTGGTGGATGGTACCGGGTGTGATGCCAGTCCTCCGTGCCAACTCTTGCTGGCTCACGCTGAACCGTTCGCGGTGCCGCAGGAACGCCCTGCCCATTGACATCGGCGGCAGATTCTCGTGGTGGTAGTACTCGCTCAGTTGAAGCTCGCTCGCTTCCTGCTCGTCGAGATTCTCCTGGACGGTCACATCGATCTCGGTTTGGCCCGCGGCCTGCGCCATGCGCCACCGACGCTCGCCGATAATGATTGTGAACGTGCCCTGCTGCTCTCCGGGCCGCACAACCACTGGCTGTACGCCCGCGGGAACACCAGTCTTCCGTAGCTGCTCCACAAGCCTGCCGTCGATGGGTCGGCTCACATGATTTAGGTCGGGCAGAATAGTATCGATAGATACCAACATCGAGGACCTCCTTGTGGAAGGACTCTACAAGCCAACGTAGGCTTTAAAGAAGTATACGGGAGGCAAGGGGGGTCGTCAAATATGAAAAAAGACAAAATTAATGGCAGGGGTGACACGTTGAAACGTGGCTCTCCACCCCTGCCTTTGGGAACCGGATAAGCTACGTCGCTGCAAGTAACAAACACAGAAACGTTTCTTATCTCGGTACTTTTACTTATATGTGAATGGCGTATTTTGTCAACCCCGCATATTTGAAGAAAAAGAAAAAGGGCGAGGAGAGCAGCAACGTCGGGCGCTGCTCTCCTGCCCTTGGAGTGGGAGGGAGGTGGCTCTGGAGTTTGTCGCAGCTACAGAAAGTGCGAAGCCGCCTCCATCCTGGATCGTGCGAAGACCTTACTCGCGCGGGTCGTATGGCGTACCCGATCGCCGCGCCGTCCTGTCTGCGCCGCTTTGGGTCGTGCCGTGTCGTCCGTCGTCGGTGCCGCTGTCAACAAAGCTCGACTCGAATGGCGCGTGAGCTCGAGCGTCTTTGCGAGTACGCCAGGCAAAGAGGCCGAAGGGGATCGTGAGTAGCGCCACTGCCCCAGTCGCGATACCAATGTTGCGGGTTGTCGCGTCGTCCGTCGTGGTGGTGATCAGGCTAGCGGCCTCTGGGGCCGCAAGGACGTCATGAGTCTGGTCCACCGCCAGGGTCGTCAACGAGGTATCGAGCTGCGAGCCGACGTCGTGTTCCGCCACGAGTGTGAAGGCGGGGGTCGTCGGGTCGTCGAAGGTCGTCACGTCGATCTGCGTCGTCGCGAGAACATCGGCGCCTCCACCCTCAAGGTCGAGGGTACCGGGGAGGTCGATGCTCTGGACGATCACGGTCGTCTCGAAGTCTACAGGAACTGCCGAGGCTTCTGCTCTCGTTGAAAGCCCCACGATGGCTACCACCAGCAGCGCTAGGGCTGCCAGGGCAGTCACCAATCTCGCCGAGTACTTCATTTGAACCAGCCTCCTCTCTCTTACGAGCTCACTCTCTCCCATGAGAGAGTAAACTTCCCTTCTTGGGGGCAAGTTTCTTTAACATACCAAAGACCAGCCGCTTGTCAAGCACTCTCATAGGACCAAAATCACTCCTCCCTTTACTTAACTAGGAATACATATGTATAATTAAGTAAGTATGCTGCGAAAGTATAAATATTACCTACGAAAGCCCAAGGGAGAAATCACCAAAGACATTCTCCTCGCCCTTTTTGTTGGTGGAATGCTTATAGTAGGAGGAAGCTCTACGGCGGCCGCACTATGGCGCTCAATACTGCAACGCAAAAAGTATCCGAGGAAGAAATTCTGCGACACGTTTACCCGTCTCCACAGGAAGGGGCTTGTTGCAATAGAACAACAAGGTCATCGTGTTCGCGTTGCGCTTACGCCAGAAGGCAAAAAACTTGCGGGATACATGCAAATAGACCGCCTTGAAATAAAACGTCCGCAGAAATGGGACGGGATGTGGCGGCTTATTCTTTTTGATATCCCAAACCTTAAAAACCACCAACGTAACGCATTCCGCGGAACTCTCGAGGAGCTTGGGTTTCTTCCCTTACAAAAGAGTGTTTGGGTTCACGCGTTCGATTGCGTAGCAGAAATTGAACTCTTAAAAGACTTTTTCGGCCTTCGGGAGGAAGAAGTGCGTTTTATTCTCGCAAAGAATATTGGAAGTGACAACTTACTCCGCAAGCACTTTCAGCTCTGATCAAAGGCGAAAAATACTTACTTAACTAAAAATGCGTATATATAGTTAAGTAAGTAAGAGAGGTTGAGTGGGTGTTCGACGTCGGACATTGCACTTACAGGAAGATGAGCAAATAAAAAGGACGGAGAGTAACGATTACTCTCCGTCTTACTATGAAAGGGGCGAAAGGCTACGGCAGCATCGGAAACAAAGGCTCGACAGTCCGCCGAATCTGGTCCGGACAAATCCTTTCAGGATTGAGCCGGCGTCTTGGGTCTGGCCTTGTCCTTGGAGTTGTTGTCGGCACAGTACGTACCGGTTCAGGCGCCGGGCCCAGTGTTGGGCTGATCAGAACGTTTCCACCTTCTAACTGCATCGTCAACCTCCTCGCGGGACATCTCAGCCCCGTCCGGTTCCTCGTCTGTGACAACTCCTCCCAGGGCTGCTTGAGCAGCTCGCGTGTTCCCAATCGAGAGCAGTGCCTGGTAGAGCTTTGCCTTGATAACCAGGCCGAGGTCAGCATTGGCACCCTGCGAGGTGTAAATGCTGACGCGTTCCCGCATGAGCCAAAGCTCGTCCTCGGTGAAACTGATGCCCACCGGGCGGGACCGATTCCCGAGAGCCTCGAGTATGGCGGTGCCAATCTTGAGGCAGGTTTCTTTGCCAGGACCCGCTGCGCCTGCTTCGTTGCTGCCGGTAACCGCTTGGCTCGGCGAGAGCGCGTGCTCAATGCAGATGAGTTCTGCGATTTCCAGTTCAATAATTCGGGACAGTCCCTCCACCATGGCACGCCTCCTGGGCTGGCCACTAGAGGCAGCAAAAGCTGCCTTGCCGCTATACCGCCAACCGTGCCGAACAATTCATCGGCCTATAACCTCCTTTCTTAGGTGCTTGCCTCTTCCAATAGAGTTTCTTTAGTATACGAGACGAGGACAGGGTGTCAATCTTACCTCCTCACAAGCTTAAGAGCTTCTTTGAGCCGCTGCTGCGGGTCTGCAATTTCTTCTGGAACTTTAGACAACGCCTCCCGTGCTTTTGTTTTTGGGAAACCCAAAGCAGTCATCGCGTCGAGCAGTTCCTTGTCTTCTGGTCTTTCCGTTAGAGCTTGCGTCTTGAGTTTTCCGGTCAGCTCCAGAAGAATTTTCTTTATCTTCATAGGGCCTAATCCGTGGATTCCTTTGAAAAATGACTCGTCCCCTTCTTGGAGCGCTTTTTTGAGCTGGTCTGGAGTTCCCAGAAAAGCAATATTCATTGCGGCTCTTGGCCCAATGCCAGAAATGCTTCTCACCAATTCAAACACCTGCAGTGCCTCTGCGTTTTCCACGCCAAAAAGCTCCAGGGTCTCGTCGCGCTTCAATTGCAGGGAACAGAAGAACTTGGCATCCATGCCCTCTGAAAGCCCGGCAAGCGTCTTTGCGGGAAGGAACATCTTGTATCCTACCGAGTTTGCTTGGAGTATGATATACTCAGAGGTCTTGGAAATAACCTTGCCTTCGATGAAGGAAATCATTCTTCCACTATAATGCAGTTTGAACTAGTTTCCAACTTTAAGCCAAAGGGCGACCAGCCCCAAGCCATAGCCCACCTTTCAAAAGGCCTTGAATCGGGTGCGAAACACCAGGTGCTTTTGGGAGTGACTGGAAGCGGCAAAACATTCACCATGTCGAATGTTATTGCCAAAACCCAAAGGCCAACGCTCGTGGTGTCTCCCAACAAAACCCTTGCGGCGCAGTTGTACCAGGAGTTCAAGGAATTCTTTCCCAAGAACGCCGTGCACTACTTTGTTTCCTATTATGACTACTACCAGCCCGAGGCATACATTCCTCAGACCGACACCTACATTGAAAAAGACGCGAAAGTAAATGAAACCCTAGACCGCATGCGCCACGAAGCGGCCCAAGACGTGCTTTCGAGAAAAGATGTCGTCGTGGTTGCCTCGGTTTCCTGTATTTACAACATAGGCAACCCTGCGGAATACCAAAGCGTTTCGTTGGAAGTGAAAAAGGGGCAGAAGATAAAACGCCGGGATTTCCTGTCTTATCTCACAGGTTTGCAGTACCAGCGCAATGACATGGATTTCAAGCCCGGAACCTTTCGCGTGCGAGGCGACACGATAGAGGTGTTCCTGGTAACAGGAAAAGAACTCTTCAAGGTGGAGTTTGCGGGAGACAAAATCGATTCTCTTTCTACGTCCCAGAGCGCGCTCACTCCAAAGTACGAGGAATTCAGAGGAACCTATACCGTGTTCCCCGCAAAGTTCTGGGTCACTCCGCAGGAAAAACTGAAGATAGCGATGGAGAATATACGCCTGGAACTCCAAGAAACTCTGACTGCCTTAAAAAAGCAGAATAAGCTTTTGGAAGCGCAGCGCCTGGAGCAACGGACTCGCTTTGATTTGGAAATGATGCAGGAGTCTGGCTACTGCCACGGCATTGAGAACTACTCAAGGCACATGGAGTTCAGGAAACCAGGCGAAGCGCCGTTTACTCTTGTTGATTACTTTCCCGAAGACAGGCTCGTGTTCGTGGATGAATCGCACCAAACTATTTCACAGCTTGGAGCAATGGCAATCCAAGACCGCGCCAGAAAGAAAGTGCTTATTGAACACGGCTTTCGCTTGCCTTCTGCCATAGATAACAGGCCTTTGAACTACAAGGAGTTTGAAAAACGCACTCCGCAAAAGATCTATGTCTCTGCTACTCCTGGAGACGAAGAGCAGGAGAAAGCGGGAAGAAAAAACATAGCCACCCAGGTGTTGCGGCCCACAGGACTGCTCGAGCCCCCTATAGAGATCCGCTCAACCAAGAACCAGGTAGAAGACCTTATTCAAGAAATTCGCAAAAGCATAGCAAAGAAACACCGGGTACTGGCCCTTACCTTGACTAAGCGCCTTGCTGAAGAGCTTTCAGAATACCTTTCAAAAGAAGGCGTATCCGCTCAATGGCTCCACTCTGAAGTAAAAACTTTGAAACGGCCTGAAATGCTCCAGGACTTGCGCTCGGGAAAGTATGACGTTCTGGTGGGGATCAACCTATTGCGAGAAGGGCTCGACCTTCCCGAGGTTGCCTTAGTTGCCATTCTCGACGCAGACAAAGAAGGATTCCTGCGCTCCGAAACAACGTTTATACAGATCATGGGGAGAGCGTCGAGGCACCCTGAGGGCCATGTTATTCTCTACGCAGACACAGTCACCGGCTCCATGAAAGCAGCCATGAACGAGGTAAAGAGAAGAAGGGCTGTTCAGGAAAAGTACAACAAGCTCCACCACATTACTCCAAAACCCATTGTAAAGGCGCTGCGGGATTGGGAATTTAGGGAGAAAGTGAAGGAAGTGGAGGCAGAGTTCGGAGCAATTACAGACGCCGCTCTCTTGGAACAGGAGATGAAGCAGGCGGCGACAAACTTAGACTTTGAACGCGCGGCCCAGCTTCGCGACTTGATTAAATCCCGCAAGCATGGTACATAACACCATATGCCTATTACCAGTTCAGCCAAAAAAGCGCTGCGCCAGTCGGCCAAGCGAAAGATCCAGAACGCGAAGGTGAAGAAAGCCACCCGTCTTGTGGTGAAACAATTCCGCGGACTCTTGGCTCAAAAAGACAAAGACAACGCAAAGAAACTGATGCCTCAACTTATGAAGTTTTTGGATAAAGCGACAAAAACAGGGGTACTCAAAAAGAACACCGTTTCGAGGTTGAAATCCAGAGCTGCCAAAGCCCTGGCAAAACTCTCATAGCGAAACCGCGAGCGAAAACAGCGCGAGGGCAGGGTCTATCCTGCCTGTTTTCATTGCGAGATCCGTCTTGAACACTTTCTCGTGAAACGCTTTCGAATCTTTTGCCCTGGAGCGCGCGAACCAGGAAAACATAGACAACAAGTAAAAGGGCGACTCTCCTCTCTCTAAGTGCTGTGCCAGCTTTTCCAAACCCTGTTTCTTGTTTCCCTGCTGGAGCAGGGACAAGGTTTGGAAAATGTCTGCTTCCAAGGGCTCTCTCAGAAAAAGAGCCGCGTCTGTTTCCATAACTGACGAGTCGCGGGATTTTGAGAACGCTGCCAGCTTTCGTATTTCCTGCGAGAGCGCCCACAGGTCGTTCTGAAAGGAACGCACGAGAGCCTCTATCACTCCAGGGGCTGCTTTCACGTGAAGAGCCGAGAATTCTCTCGCGATCCACGCTTTGACCGAGGCGAGTGTTAGAGGAGAAAACTCCTGGGTTTTCGCGTGCTCTTTTAAGAAGCGGAAGAACGCGTCTTTTACTGCCAGCTTCCCCTCTTCGAAGAACACGATAATGTCATCGGTCTTTAAGAGGAACCTCTTCCATTCTCCCATTCGCGACACATATTCCTTGTTTTGGAACAGGTTTTTTATGACAACGAGTTTTTTGGTCTGGAACAACGACTGGGTTTCCAGTTCCGTCTCAAAAGAAGAAAAAACTGCTTCTTGGCAGTCGAGAACTCTCAGGTGGATGCTTTCTTTGTGGAGCTGTCGGTAGTGTTCCCGGAGTTCCCTGAGTTTTAGGTTCGAGCGAAAGGTATCCTGCCCGAACAAAAAAATAAGCATCAGGTAATGATGGTTTTTATCTTGGCAACGATTTCTCCCGGAGTGAAGTGAGCTTTCACCAGAAAATCCGCAGCTCCCAGCTTCAAAGCTTTCTCAACCTCTTCTTGCTGCCCAAGGTTTGAAAGAACCAAAACCGGAATGTTGGCGGTTTCAGGGTTGCTCTTTGCGGCAGTCAGTATTTCAAACCCGTCTTTGCCGGGTAAAATGAGGTCAAGCAGCACGAGGTCTGGCTTGTCTTCCGTAATCTTTTTTAACCCTGCTTCTCCGTCAACTCCTTCCAGCACCTCGTAGCCCTCTTTGAGAAGTTTCTGGCTAAGCAGCTCGCGCAAGAACTTGTCGTCTTCTATAATAAGCACCTTTGCCATATATGTATGTTTACTTCGAGACAGGAAGCGTGAATCCAAACATGCTTCCTTCGTTTTCTTTTGATTGGAATTGCATGGCTCCTCCGTGCGCTTCCACGATGTTTTTGGCAAGATACAGGCCGAGACCCGTGCCCTCAGGTTCCTTACTCTTGGCGTTGGAGGCGCGGAAGAACTTTTCAAACACGCGCTGCCTTTCTTTTTCAGGAATGCCAATACCCGTGTCTTGCACTTTCACCTCTACTTTCTTTGTATCATACAATAGGGTCACTGTCACCCGGCCGTTTGCTGGCGTATACTTCAAGGCGTTATCAACAAGGTTTTGCACTGCCAACTCCATTTTCTCCCGGTCGAGCAAAAGCATGGGGGGCGGTTTTTGCGGGAGCTCGAGCAAAAGCTCAACCTCTTTTCTCGAGGCCCTGGGTTTGTACGCTTCCACCATGACCAAAAGAATGTCAGCCAGCTGCGACAGCTCGCGGTGGAACAGATACCTCCCTTCTTCAATGCGCGTAACGTTCAGCAAATCGTTCACCAAACGGATCATGCGTTCGTTTGAGGTTGTGGTTTTTTGCAAAACCACGCGCTGCTTCTGGGTCAGCTTTCCCAAGTCCTCCTCACTCAAAGCGTCCAGAGCCCACTTGATGTCTGAAAGCGGAGCTCGCAGCTGATGCGCGACCAGTGAAACAAACTCGGTTTTCAGCTGCTCTATTTGTTTCTCCCGTTCCTGGGCGTGTTCCAGTTTCTCGATCATGGAGTTCAAGCCCTGGCCAAACTCCCTAATTTCCTTGGGGCCTCCCAATGACATGCGCACGGAAAAATCGCTCTCACCCACCTTGTGCAATGTTTTCATGTAGCCCTTCAGGGGCTGCAGAACGCCCCGGGTGATAAGGAACACCAAAAGCACCACTGCTTCAACGTTCGCAATGGCAACCATCAAAAGCGGAATAGTTTGCTCTTTTCCAACCGCAAAGTACACCGACAAAACGCCTGCAAGCACCAAAAGCAGGACTATCAGGGCGACAATAAGGCTAATGGAAAATCTCATAGAGTTTTCAGTTCTCCCCAGTTAGGTCCTTTCTTGACGTCAACCTCCAGGGGAACTGCCAAGGGAAGCGCTCCTTCCATAACTGTTTCAATGGTTCTAGCCAATTGAGGCATTGTACCACTTGGTATTTCAAACAACAATTCGTCGTGTATTTGCAGGATCATCCGCGCCTTTGCTTCTGGGATCATTTCGTGCACCTTTACCATGGCAAGCTTCATAATGTCTGCCGCAGATCCCTGTATGGGATGGTTTATGGCTGCTCTCTCGGCAGCTGCTTTCAACTGCGGGGTTTCAGACGTGATGTCTGGAATGTATCGCCTTCTCCCGAGAATAGTTTGTGTGTACCCTTTCTCCTGCGCGAACTCAATGGTTTCTTCCACATAGTCTGCTATTTTGGGAAAACGCAAAAAGTAGTTTTCAATAAAGGTTTCCGCCTCTTCATACGGGATCTTGGCTGACCTGGCAAATCCCCTAGCTCCCATGCCGTACAGCACCCCAAAGTTCAAGGCCTTTGCTTTGTAGCGCATGTCATCGGTCACCTTGGCAAAGGGAACTCCGAACACCTCGGCTGCCGTCATCTTGTGGATGTCTTTTCCCTCTCTGAAATATTCTTGCATTTTCTCTTCTTTGGCAACGTGAGAAGCAACGCGCAGCTCGATTTGCGAATAGTCAAAGGAATACAACTCAAACCCCCGGGCCGCCACAAACCCTTTTCTCACTTTTTTTCCCCAATCTCCCAGAACCGGAATGTTCTGGAGGTTAGGATTCAAAGAAGAAATGCGGCCGGTCGCCGCCCCGAACTGGTCAAAGTGCGCGTGGATTCTGCTGTTTTTGTTTGCCAGCAAGGGAAGCGGCTCCAAATACGTGTTCTGGAGTTTGGCCAGCTCCCGGTGGCGCAGAATGTCTTGCACAATGGGGTGGGAATCCTGCAGTTTTTCCAACTCAGGAGACGCGGTGGAGAGCGTGCCTCCCGGAGTTTTGCGAATTCCTTTGGGAGAGATTTCCAGCGTTTCGAACAATACCGAAGCAAGTTGCCTGGGCGAGTTCACGTTGAACTCTTTTCCAGCTGTTTTCACAATGCGTTTGGCCAGCTCTTCCAAGACTTTACCAACTTCGTTTGAGAGTTTGGCGAAATATAGTTTGTCTATCTGAATGCCGAGTTTTTCCATGCGCTCCAGCACCGGAACTAAGCGTTTCTCCAGTTCATATACTTCTTTTGAAAAGAGTTCTTCTTTGTAGAATCGCTCAATGCGCGAAATCCTGCTTTCTGCTTCAGGAAGCCCTGCCTGCCGGACAGGCAGGGCGGGAGCGCTTTCTTTGGCGCCCAGGTCTTCAATTCTCGACACAAGACTCCTGAAATCATACGAAAGCAACAGTTTCAAAACTTCTTCTTTGTCAAAGGACTGCCACGCCAAATCCTCCAGCTTGAAGGTCGCGGGCGCGTTCCTGTCTATGGTCACCAGCTCTTTACTCAAGAACGCCTGCTCTTTTGATTTTACCAGCAGTTCTTTTAAGCGCGGCTTCAGCTTTTGAACATTCTCGCTGTTCTCTTCAAGCTCCTGGTACAAATTCTCTAAAGAACCGAATGTATTCACCAACGTCGATGCGGTTTTCTCGCCAACCCCGTCTACCCCGGGAATGTTGTCTGAAGGGTCTCCCCTTAAGGCTTTGTAATCGATAACCTGGGAAGGCAAAATCCCTGAAAAGCGCTCTTTCACTCTTGCTTCGTCATACAGCACCGTATCTTGCAAACCCTTTCTCAAGGAATACACGCGGGTATTTTCTGAAACCAATTGCAGCATATCCATGTCCCCTGTCAGAATAATGGTTTCCAGGGGAGGGTGAACCTGTTTTTTCGCCACCTTTTCCGCCATGGTTCCGAGCAAGTCATCTGCTTCGAATCCCTCCTTTTCAAAGGAAGGGATATGGAACGCGTTCAAAAACTCATGGATCTTTGGGATCTGGTCGTACAACTCCTGGGCTGCTTTTACTCTTTTTGCCTTGTACTGTTCATACTTTTTCTCCCGCAACGTCTTTCCAGGCGCGTCAAAACAGGCCGCGACAAAATCCGGCTGCAATTCCTTGAGCGCCTTGAACAGCACGAGCAAAAACCCGTACACCGCGTTTATTTGCTCTCCTTTGGAGTTTGAAAGCTCGGGCAGCGCGTGAAACGCCCGGTGTATTAACGAGTTTGCATCGATAAGCAGGAGGCGTTTTTTCTGTTCTGGCATATATTAATAATACTCTATATAGCGTGTTTGAAGCGAATGTGAAAAGCGTCTCGGGGAAGAAGGTGCTGAACCCTGTTTCCCCACTCAACCAGCGCAATTGCCCTGGGGTTTTTGACTATGTCTTTCCAATGTAGTTCCAAAAGCTCTTTGGGACTTTTCAACCGGTAGCAGTCAATGTGATAAAAGAGTTTGTAGTTTTTAGTTTTCAATTTATAGGGCTTCATAATGACAAAGGTTGGGCTTGAGACGCGTTCTTTGACGCCCAAACCCCTTGCGAAACCCTGCGAAAAAGTAGTTTTCCCACTTCCAAGGTCTCCTTCTAGGCTTACAACCACTGCGTGCTTCCCGACAGGAAGCTTGAGGATGCTTTTTGCAACCTTACTGCCAAGAGCCCTTGTGGCGCGGGGAGAGTTCGAAACAAGCGTTGACTTTTTCATGTGAAAAAGATAGGGTGGAGTAATTTCATGGAGAGCCAAAAGAAAGAAAAAACATTTGTGGTGTCGTTAAAAGGGCTTGCTCCCTGGGTATCTGCCATTCGCTACGAAAAGGAGCGTGACGACGTGAAGCTGCACATCACGCTCGCCAAAGAAACGCGCCCTGCGGTCATTGTAGAAGAAAGCGCGCTTGGAGGAAAGCTGTCACAGCGCATGTTCAAGAACCTCGAATACCACCAGCTCTCTTCTCTGTACATCTCCCTGCTCTCGGAACAAGATTTTAAAGATTGCGGAGCCAACGGATCTAACCTCAAGAACTGCCTAGTTGACTTGAAAAACTCGGCTCCAGACCTCTCGCTTCTCCTGGTGGCTCAGATACCCGGCAAAGAATCCAAAGGATTTCTCTGGACGCATCGCGAAAGCTTGAGGGTGAAAATCGCTCAAGGCTTTGAAAGCAAAACAAAAGGAAACTGGGTTGTTTTTCGCCCGGAGGAGAATGCGATGAATACGAAAAGCCGCGTCCTCTCTCTGGCTGGGGAATTATGACCATCACAAACCTTCAAGATCTGGGCGCGCTCGTGGAACAGAAAGCATCCGGTGACATCACCGGATTAGCTGACGCGATTCTATCGGGAGCAGTGATTCTTGACGCCTCGGACGTGCACATTGAACCTCAGGAAGAACAGAACCAAGTTCGGCTCCGTATTGACGGGCTCTTGCAAGACGCGTTCTTGCTGCAGAACGCGACAGCGCAAAACCTGCTTTCCCGCATCAAACTCATGGCAGGCCTTAAGCTCAACGTGGAAGACCGCCCCCAGGACGGCAGGTTCTCCTTGGGAGAACAGGAAGGCCAACATGTTGAGGTTCGCGCCGCCACCCTTCCTTCAGAGCACGGAGAATCTCTTGTGTTGCGTATTTTAAACCCAAAGCGGCTTTTGAAGCTGAAAGACCTTGGTTTGCGGGAAGACTTGCTTTCCTTGTTTAAGAAAGAACTGGCAAAACCCAATGGCATGATCGTGGTTACGGGCCCCACGGGTTCCGGGAAAACAACAACGCTCTACGCCTTTTTGCGCGAGGTGACAAAGCCCGAGGTAAAAGTGGTTACCATTGAAGACCCCATTGAGTACCATTTAAAAGGAATTTCCCAAACCCAGGTGGATGAAGCAAAGGGATACGATTTTGCTTCAGGGCTGCGCGCCATTGTGCGCCAAGACCCGGATGTCATTCTGGTGGGAGAAATGCGCGACGAAGAAACCGTGGACATTGCTCTTCAGGCTTCACTCACCGGGCACCTGGTTTTTTCCACGCTTCACACAAACGACGCAGTGGGAACCGTGGCCCGGCTTCAGAGCTTGGGAGCAAAGGTTGAAACCGTTGCCTCGGGCCTCAATCTCATCATTGCCCAGCGGCTCGTGCGCGTTCTGTGCCAGGCGTGCAAAGAAACCTATGCGGCGAGCGAAAGCGAGCGAAAGGAAATAGAAAAGGCGGTTGAGGGACTCAAGGGAAAGCTGAAACCGAAACTCGAAAAGAAGCTCATGCTTTCAAAAGCTCGAAGCTGCAAGCAATGCAACAGCACCGGGTTCAAGGGCAGGGTTGGTATTTTTGAAGCAATGAATATGAACGGCAAAGCAGAGGAGTTTATCTTGAGCTCGCCCTCGGTTTCTGCCTTGCGCAAGTTCGCGGTGGAACAAGGAATGGTGGAAATGTACCAAGATGGAATATTGAAAGTATTGGAAGGAATAACCACCCTGCAGGAACTGCAGCGGGTTGCAACTATGGAGGAATAAAAAACACAACTCCTTGGATTGGGGACCAAATTTGGTTAAGGCAACGCAAATTGAGGATTACGTCGGGGAATAGCTCAGCACTACCCGTGCTACCCGCCAGAACTGTAGTCCCAAAAGGTCCCCAGTCCAAAGAGTTGTGACAATTTACTGTACCATACAATAAAATGGCTGTCAAGACCTCTTTTCTGAAAAAAGCGGAAGACGAAACCTTGCAGGAAACCCTCCGTCCCTCCTTGTGGAAGGATTTTATGGGGCAGGAAAAGCTGAAATCGGGCTTGTCTGTCATCATCCAGGCCTCAAAGATGCGCAACGAGAGCTTGGAACATCTCCTGTTCTACGGGAACTCGGGGCTTGGGAAGACCTCACTTGCCCAGGTGGTGGCGAATGAAATGGGAGTGAAGCTCCACAGAACCTCGGGCCCTGCCTTGAACATCGCCGGAGACGTTGCCTCAGTGCTCACGAACCTCCAGGATAAGGAGATTTTGTTCATTGACGAGATCCACCGCGTGCCCCACCAGGTGGTGGAAACTTTGTATTCCGCGATGGAAGATTTCAAGCTACACCTGGTTTTGGGAAGAGGCCCTTTGGCACGAACCATGGAGCTTCCGCTCCCCTCGTTCACCATTATTGGAGCAACCACCAAGGTGGGCACGCTGCCCAATCCTTTTCGCAACCGCTTTGGCGCCATTTTCCACCTGGATTTCTATGAAGAGCGGGATATTGAGCGTATTATCGAGAGGTCCGCGAATATCCTCAACATTACTATTGACGAAGAAGCGAGAGCAATCCTTGCAAAGCGTTCGCGCTTTACCCCACGCGTCGCGAACAGAATTTTAAAGCGCGTGCGCGATTTCGCGGCGGTAAAAAACCAGAATCCCATTACCAAAGAAACCGTTACAGACGCGCTCTTGTTCCTGGAAATAGACGAGCTGGGTTTGGACGCGGAAGACCGCAAAATCCTGGATGCATTGATTACAAAGTTCCAAGGAGGCCCGGTTGGCATGAACGCCTTGGCCTCCGCGGTGCAGGAAGAAGAAGACACCCTGCTTGACCTCTATGAACCCTTTCTCACCCAGATAGGATTTCTCACGAGAACCCCTCGGGGAAGAATAGCAACCAAAAGGGCGTACCAACACCTTGGGCTTGAGAAGCAAGAAGGTAATCTGCTATAGTTTCCTTACCATGTCAGGACACTCTCACGCGAGAACCGTAAAACACAAGAAGGAGGCCTCTGCCGCGCAGCGAAGCAAGGCCTTTTCAAAGGTTTCCCGGGAAATAGCCATAGCTGTGAAAGAAGGGGGTTCAGACCCTGCAACGAACTCAAAGCTCCGAAGTGTTATTGAGAAAGCAAGGGCGTTTAACATGCCAACAGAAAATATTGAGCGCGCCGTTGCGAAGGCAGCGGGCGGAGGCGAGGCAGGAAACCTTCAAGAAGTGTTGCTGGAGGCGTATGGCCCAGGAAACATCGCGCTCCTTATTCAGGGCATCACAGACAACAAGAACCGCATGCTGGGCGAAGTAAAACAGATCCTCTCCAACAACCAGGGCAAATTGGTTGAAGGAGGAGCGGTGCGCTGGATGTTCGACCAAAAAGGAGCTGTCACTATTGACCCCAAAGACGCGAATAAAGAAGAGCTGGAGCTCAAAGCCATTGAGGCGGGGGCTGAGGACTTGTATTGGAGAGAAGACGGCTGGCTCGACGTGTTCACGCTTCCCCAGAACCTGGAACAAGTACGCTCAAAGCTCGAGGCAGACGGCATAAAAATAGAAGCAGCTTCTTTAGACTGGGTTCCCAAGGAACATGTGGACGCCCAGCTCGCAAAAGACGCCGCTGAAAAGCTGTTCGACGCTTTAGACGAGCAAGATGACGTTCAAGACATCTACTCGAACATTAAAGCATAGCCATGACCATTCTTGGCATTGACCCGGGAACAGCCACGACTGGATTCGGCGTCATTGAAAAAAAGACCTCTGGGATCAAGTGCGTGACGTACGGATGCGTCATAACTCCCAAAACACAAAAAGCGGGGCAGCGACTCCTGCTTTTGGAAAAAGGGATCCTGCAGATTCTTGCTTCACACAAGCCCGACATTCTTGCCATTGAGCGCTTATTCTTTTTCAAGAACCTCAAAAGCGCGCTTCCGGTAAGTGAGGCACGGGGAGTCGTGCTTTTGTGCGCGGCGAAAAAGAAACTGCCTATTGTGGAGTTCGCTCCTTTGCAGGCGAAAATGGCTATAACGGGATATGGCAGGGCAGATAAAAAACAAATGCAGGCTATGGTGCAAAAGCTCTTGAACCTGCCTTCTATCCCAAAACCAGACGACGCGGCAGACGCCCTGGCTTTGGCCATCGCCTGCGCCGTTCGCGCCTAGCTGACGCGCACGAAACGGCGGGGGCCTACCTGTACCACCATCCCCTTTTGAACGGGGATTTTTTGGTTCCAGTTGTTTTGCACAACTCCTGCGATTTTCACGCCTCCCTGCTCAACCAGTCTTCTTGCCTCACCCTTGGAAGAAGCGAGCGCGAGCTGAACGAGCAGTTCGGTAAGCTCAATCTCTTTTTCCGAAATGTTCACTTCGAGAATGTCTGTTGGCAATTCTTTTTCCTTGAATACTTTTTCGAACTCCTCTTTCGCGGCTGCTGCAGCTTTTTCTCCGTGATACAAAGCCGTAATAGTCTGTGCGAGTTTCGCTTTGAGGTCGCGAGGCGGGAGCTGCTGCTGAAGCGCCTTCACCTCTTCTTTCGGAACGTCCGTGCATAGCTCAAAGTACTGGGGCATCAACTCGTCTCTTAGCGTCATTACCTTCCCGTACATTTCCCTTGCGTCGTCCAGGAGGTTAATCGTGTTCCCAAGCGACTTACTCATCTTTCGCCCGTCTGGGCCCAAGAGAAGAGGGGTGGTTAACACGTATTTTTCTTTGTTGTGGTATGCGCGCTGGAGCTCTCTCCCAATAAGCATGTTAAAGGTCTGATCTGTCCCGCCAATCTCAAGGTCTACATCCAAAGCTACAGAATCATACCCCTGCAAAAGCGGGTACCACATCTCGTTCACCCACACCGGCTGTCCTCTCTTTTTACGCTCTTGAAACATGTCTCGCTCCCACAATTGAGCTACCGTAATGTGAGAAGCAAGCCGCTGCACTTCCTGAATAGACATCTTTTCCGTCCACGTGTGGTTTTCCGCGATACGGAGATGCTTCATATCCAAAATGAGTCCGGCCTGCTTGCGGTACGTTCGCATGTTCTCTTTCACTTCCTTTTCGGAAAGCGGCTGCCGAGCCTTGTCTCTCCCAGAAGGGTCCCCGATGCGGGCAGTAAATGTTCCAAAGAGCAGGATAACCTCGTGCCCCAAGTCCTGAAACTGCCGAAGCTTGCGAAGGACTACCGCATGACCAAGATGCAGATTGGGTGAGGTGGGGTCAATACCGTGATACAAACGAATCTTTCGCTTGCTCATTAAAGAAAGTAATCCTTCTTTTGAGGGAAGCACCTCTACTACCTGGCGCCCAAGAACGTCGTTTGATTCCAACATATTTCCCTACTATACCACCCCTTTGAGGGTTGCGAAAGCAAAGAAAATGTGTTACCTTTCGAGGTGTGAAGCGTCACAGTATCTTGTAATGCCGAGAACAAAACGTTCTAAAACATTTTTTGGCAGAAAATCGTTTCTCATGAAGCGCGACCTTGTGTGGGCGTTTCTTTTTTTGCTGTTCTTCCCGTTCTTTGCCTTGGGAGCAGCCTTTGTGTACTACGCAAAAGACCTGCCGCGGCCCGAGAATTTCAACGAGCTTGCGTTTGCCCAAGCCACGAGGATCTATGACAGAACAGGCGAGGTGCTGCTCTATGAGGTGTTCGCCCAGGAACGCAGAGACCCTATTTCTTTGGAAGAAGTCCCTCTGCACGCGCGAAACGCGATCATCGCGGTTGAAGACGCCAACTTCTACAGCCACGTTGGCGTTGACCCCAGGGGAATCGCCAGAGCCGTTTTAACGAACTTCAAACTCCGCTCTCCTTCCCAGGGAGGAAGCACCATTTCTCAGCAGCTCATCCGCTCCTCGTTCCTTTCCCAGGAAAAAACCTTGGAACGCAAAGTCAGAGAGATCGTGCTGGCTCTTGAGCTTGAGCGCAAGTACTCCAAAGACGAGATCCTGGAGTTCTACCTCAACCAGGTTCCGTGGGGAAGCAATGTGTACGGAATTTCAGCGGCTTCCCGCCTGTACTTCCAAAAGCATCCCTCCCAGCTCTCCATTGCGGAAAGCGCGCTCTTGGCAGCCATGATCCGCGCGCCCTCCTACTATTCTCCGTATGGTTTGCACACGGAAGAACTTATGGCGAGGAAAGACTACGTTCTGCGGCGCATGGAGAGTCTTGGTTTTATTGACGAGGCCACGGCAACGTTGGCAAAGCAGGAACAGCTCGTGTTCGCGAAAACGAGCGAGTCCTTGCAAGCCCCGCATTTTACCCTGTGGGTTTTGGACTACCTGCTGCAAAAATACGGGGAGGATTTCGTGCGCCAGAACGGGCTTCGCGTGTACACCACTTTGGACGCGCAGCTCCAGGAGGAAGCGGAAAAGGCCATGGGCCGTTTCGCAAAACAGAACCAGTCATTCGGCGCCCATAACGAGGCCCTGGTTGCGATTGACCCCAATACCGGAGACGTTTTGGCTATGATAGGAAGCAGGGACTGGTTCGCAGACCCGTTTCCCAAGGGCTGCCGCCCTGGAATTGACTGCCTGTTTGACCCAAAGGTGAATATCACGACCAGGATCCCGGGCCGCCAGCCAGGTTCCGCGTTCAAGCCCTTTGCCTATGTCACCGCGTTTGAAAAAGGCGCTACTGACACCGTGGTTGTGGTAGACGAACTCACGAACTTTGGGGTGTGGGGAGGAAAAGAATACATTCCCCAGAACTATGACGGCAAGTTCAGGGGGCCCGTAACCCTGCGGGAATCTCTTGCCCAATCTTTAAATATTCCTTCTATTAAAGTGCTTATGGATTTCGCGGGGCTCAAAGAGAGTATCCAAACCGCGCGGGATATGGGACTGACGACCATTAAGGACAATCCTTCTCTTTATGGACCTTCCCTGGTTTTGGGAGGCGGAGAGGTACGGCTCCTTGACCTGGTGTCTGCGTACGGCGTGTTCGCGGCAGAAGGGTTGAGAACGCAGCCCGTCAACATTTTGCGCATTGAAGACAAAGACGGAAAGGTGCTGGAACGAAAGAACACGAGTTCCATTCGCGTGCTTGATAACGAGCATGCGGCCATGATAACCAGCATTCTTTCAGACAACGTTGCCCGCACCCCCATTTTCGGCCCGTTCTCTCCTTTGTACTTCCCGAACTACACGGTGGCCGCTAAAACCGGGACCACCCAGGATTTTCGCGACGGTTGGATCGTGGGGTATAACGACAAAATCGTGGCGGGCGTTTGGGTTGGGAACAACGACAATTCATCCATGAACAAAGAGCCGGGCTCCGTATTGGCCGGCCCCATTTGGCACGAGTTTCTGGCAAAAGCCCTTCCTTATATGGAAGGGCTATAGCTTGAGAGGCATTAACACGTAGAGGAACTCCTCAGAAGCTCCGGGCCTCACAAGGGCCGGCCCTTCTTCGTTTGCCAAACCAAAGTCAACGCGCTCGCTTTTCATTTGCGCCAGGCCTTCCAAAAAAAACCTCCAGTTAAAAGAAACCTCGCGCTTTTCTCCTTCCACTTTTGCTTCTAAAGAAGAGACGTCCTCTCCCAGGTCTTGGCTCTGCGCCCTGACCTCAACCGCTTTTTTTTGAGGGTTTAATATGAAGTGGACGTCATTGGTCCTCCCCGAAAACACTGAAGCTGCTTTCAAGTGCGCTATTAAGTCGTTCTTGTTGAGTATGGCCTTGGTCTTGATGTTGGAGGGAATGACGTCTTGATACTTGGGGTATTCCCCCTCAATGAGCCGGGACACTAACTGTATCTGGGGTTCTTTCATTTCCCCCTGCTGGCTGTAGAAAAAAGAGGCTTGGGTGGGGGAGAAATAGATTTTCACTTTGCCTTGCCGCTCTCCGAGCGCGTTGACCAGCTCTCGCGCCGCTTTCGCGGGAAGAATAAAGCTGTGTTCCTTCGGGGCCGCTGTTCTGGTGGAAACCGTTTTTTCAGCAAGTCTAAAGCTGTCGGTGCTCACGAGCTTCAGGGTTTTTTGGGAGAATGAAAATAAAATTCCCGAGATCTCCGGGCGCGCCTGGGTCTGGCCCACAAACCCAATAACGCTCGCCACGCCCTCAACCAAAGCCCCGGCATCGATCTCAACCGTGGGCTCGTCTCCCTTGGGGGAAGGAATGATGGGAAAATCTTCAGGGTCTAGGGTTTTTAGGAGCGCCTTGAAATTTCCCGATTGAACCTCCAGTTGTTTTTCTTTTAAAGTCAGTACTGCTTGATTGCTCGTCAAAGAAGAAACGAATTGCGAAAGCGCCCTTGGAGGAACCACCACGGACCCGTCTTTGTCGTTCTTGGCCAGCGCCTTGTAATGCACCCCTATCTCCAAATCCGTTGCGCTTATCTGGAGTATGTTTTTTTCCGCCACCATTAAAATATTACTCAAAACCGGCAATGAGGGATTTTTCGCGCAAACGCGTTCAGCCATGGATATGCCTTCTTTCAGGAAATCTTTTAAAACAGTGGTTTTCATAAATTCAGTAGTAAGTAGTAAGTTTTAAAATAAAGAAAAGAGATTGCTGTTGTTGTTGGGGGTGTGGATGAAAGAAAATTTGAGGGAGGTTGTTCGGAAAAGAAAGGGGTGGTGAGTTGAGGGAGGGGTTGGGGATAATTACGGTGTTTTTGTTTTCGCAAAACCATACACAAGTTATCCACTGTAAATGCGCTGTCGAATCAACGTCATTTCCTCAACCAATCCTTCGGAATCTTGGAGCTCTTTTAGGATTTTCGCGCACGCGTAAATGGCTGTGGTGTGGTCTTTCCCGCCGAACTTTTCCCCAATAAAGGGGTAGGAGCTCTTTAGCTCTTCTCTAAGCAGGTACATGGCTATCTGGCGCGGTTTTACAATCTCCTTCTTTCTCGAGGGAGCCAAAATGTCTTTTTCTCGAATGTCATAAAACTCAGCCACTACCTGCACAATGCGCCGGGGCGTGGCGAACTTGCTCGGGCTCTGGATGACGCTGCGAAGCAGGTTCTTTGCTTCTGCCACCGTGGGCAAGGCGTTGTTGAGTTTATAAAAAGCAGCCAAGCGGTTAATGGCCCCTTCCAGTTCCCTGATGTTCCGCTGGATGTTTGAGGCGATGTAGTCGAGCACCGCGTCTTCCAGGGGAAGGGTTTTTTCCTGCGCCTTGGTTTTAATAATAGCCATTCTCGTCTCAAAGTCGGGGCTTGAGATGTCTGCTATCATTCCTCCTTCAAAGCGAGAGCGCAGGCGCTCCTCTAAGGCAGCGATGGCTTTTGGGGGTCTATCTGACGAGAACACGATCTGCTTGCCCCGTTCATATAACGTGTTGAAGGTGTGGAAGAGTTCTTCTTGTGTTTTGTCCTTTCCTGCCAGGAACTGCACATCGTCGAGCACCAACACGTCTAAGTCGCGGTAGGAGGCGCGGAAGTTGTCCATGGTGTGGTTGCGAATGGCAGACACCACGCCCGTGGTGAAGCGCTCGGAAGATACGTAGCGCACGCGTTTGTCGGCGAAGTCCTTTCCCATTTGGTTTCCCGCGGCCTGCAAAAGGTGGGTTTTCCCCAAACCCGTGCCGCCGTAAATGAACAAGGGGTTGTAGACAGAGCCCGGGCTCTTGGTCACCGCCTGGGTTGCCGCGTGCGCGAGCTCATTGAAAGGCCCCACCACGAAGTTGTCAAAGGTGTAGCGGGAGTTGAGGTTCGTGGTCTTGTCTACCGACAGGGGAGCCAGCTCCAGTTGGGCTTCCTGAGTGGCTGCTGCGGGAGAGGCCGCTTCCCTTTGGGTTTGGGCCTGGCGCTCCACCGTGTAGTTCACCTCCCGAACTTCGTTGTCCAGGTTCCTCAATATTTTAAAGATGAGCTTGTTGTACTTGTTCTCGAGCCACTCCTTTGAGAAGTTGTTGGGAACAGACACCACAACCTGCCCGCCCTTTTTGGCGAGAATGTACGTATTTTTAAGCCAGGTGGCGAAATTTGCCTGAGAAATCTGAAACTGCAGCTGCGCCAGGGTTGCTTGCCAGAGTTCTTCCTTAGTCATAGAGGTGAACATGTCGATGGGTTATTATATGCTAAGCAGCAAAGCGCGCAAAGTAAGACTAAACCGGTTCCCTGTGTGGAAAACCTGGGGATAAAAAGGGGACAAGTTTGCGCTGTTGACCCCCAAGAGAAGTCGAGGTAGAATAGCTGTTATATGAGTATTACATATCGGGCTAAAAAGAAAAAGAGGGCCAAGAAGCACGGATTCCGAGCGCGCATGAGAAGGCCTGGAGGGAAAAAGGTTGTGGCAAGGCGCAGGAAAAAGGGCAGAAAGCGCCTTACCGTATAACCCAATGCTCCCCAAGGCCTATCGCCTGTCTCGAGAAACGGATTTCCGGGCAGTGTTAAAAGAACACAAGGGCTTCCGCGAAGACGGCCTGTTCCTGAAGGCAAAGAAGAAAAGTGGCCATTCCCTCAGATTCGGAATAGTGGTGGGGAAAAACGTGAGCCTAAGGGCAACCAAGCGCAACCGTTTCAGAAGAGTTGTCTCTGAGGCCTTGCAAAAAAAGCTCTTGGAGATTAAAGAAGGGTATGACGCGGTGCTCATCGCGCTTCCCAAGGCAGAACTTAAGAGCTTGGCAGAGGCAGAGGCAGTTTTGGAAAAACTGCTCCGCAAAGCTTCTTTATTGAAACACAACCCATGAATCCCGTTAGAGATTACACATCTACATTTGAAAGCAGTATCAGTCAAACACAAAATGACATGAAAAGTTCGATAGTTTTACCAATGAGTGACGGAAACGTTGCGAAACGTTTCCTATCTCTAACGGGATGAATATTATTTTCGGATTCTATAACACCCTTTTATACCAACCGCTCTTCAACTCCTTAATCCTGTTGTATGATTTCCTTCCCGGAAGGGACTTTGGGATTTCCATCATCGCGCTTACTGTTATTATCCGCGTTGCTTTCTATCCCCTATCTGCCAGGGCTTTTATTGTGCAAAAAGCGTTTTCCGAACTCCAGCCAAAACTAAAAGAACTCCAGGAAAAGTTCAAGCATGACAAAGACATGTTGGCGCGGCAAACTCTGGAGATGTACAAGAAAAGCGGGGTGAATCCTTTGGCGAGTTTAGGCCCCTTATTGCTCCAGCTTCCCATTCTGCTCGCCATTTTCCAGGTGTTCTCAAAGGGGCTGCAAGAGTCGCAACTCCTGAACCTGTATCCTTTTGTGGAGAACCCCGGAATTATTAACCCTATGTTCCTGGGGTTGATTAACTTGAGCGAGCAGTCTTTGGTTTTGGCGCTCATGGCAGGGCTCCTCCAGTTTTTGCAAATGCAGGTTGGCCTTACCGCTCCCAGGGCAGCAGGTTCTAAGAAGCCCGGCATGGCCTTGGTGCAAAAGCACGCCACCCCCATTTTCTTCGCCGCCTTCACGATATATATTTTAACTCGCCTTCCCTCTGCCATTGGGGTATACTGGGTTGCGACCTCAGTGTTCTCCATTGCTCAGCAGTGGTACCTTGCAAAGAAGTTAAAATTAAAAGGCCAAAGTGAAAAATAAATGATACCGAACGAAACACTCAGAACCATAAGGGGCGTTGCCGAAGAATTTCTCCTTAAGCTTGAGGCGGAGGCGAAGGTGCAGGTTCGCGAAGACGAAGAAGGAGCCGTACAAGTCTTGATTGACGCTGGCGAGCCCCAAATATTCATTGGCGAGCAAGGGCAAACGCTTCTTGAGATTCAGCATTTGTTGCGCCTAATGGTGCGAAAGAAGCTTGGAGAAGCTCCGTTGCTCGTGCTGGATATTAACGAGTACCGCAAGAGCAGGGAGACCTATTTGCGAGAACTCGCGAACACCACAGCAGACGAAGTGGCTTTGCTCAAAAAAGAAAAAGAGCTGAGCGCAATGTCAGCCCAAGACCGGAGGATCGTTCACGTGGTCATTAGTGAGCGCCAAGACGTGGTTTCAGAGAGCGTGGGCGAAGAACCCGAGAGGAGAATTGTGATTAAGGTCAAAGAGTCGGAAAGTTCAACTCGGTAAACCCGGGATTGATAATCTCGAGGAGTATAAAAGAAGATAAAACCAGCAAAAGCCCCAAAAGGGCATTTTGTATTCTGTCTTTCGCGTCGCTCGCCAGAGACGGATTTGCCGCGGACATCAACCACTGTATTCCGCCATATACGATCATTGCAAAGGCAGCAAGCCCGGAAATCCCAACAATTGTGTAATACACCCAAGCTATCACAGCGGGTAAGCTCTGGTCTTGATTAATGTCGGGTCCACCCAGAAACTTCGGATAATCCAGGTTAAGATTTAGCGCAAGCGCCGCGATGGGAAAGAGAAGCAGGAGCAGGGCAAGAGAAGGAAAAACGTATTTCATATTATTGTATCGTATCACTTTCCTCGAACCGTGGAAATGACCGCCCAGGTCCAAAGAACAAATATACTTAAAATAGGCACCAGCCCTCCTAAAAAGTAAAGAATTCCCCTTCTCCAGGCGCGACGCGTCGCCATTCTTCTTGCAATCAGCTTCTGCTGCTGTTCCTGGACGAATTTTTGGCGGAGCTCGGGAGCTTGCCGAATTCTTTGCACCTGCTCTGCGGCAGCCCACGGTCTTCCGCTCTTCCAAACCATCCACAGCATAATAGGTATTCCAAGAATGATGTTTTCAATAACCCCGAATGCGAGCGTAAAGTCCAAAATATCGATTGAAACCGCGACCGCCATCACCAGCATTACGTCGGGATCTAGGAAGCTTGCTGTGGCAGTCGGCGTCTCCTGCTCGGCAGGAGAGGCCTGTGGAGGTTGCTTTGCGCTTTGTTCCAATGCGAGTGCTTCCGCCATGGTTATGTAGTTTCCCCTTGTTCTTTTTCTAAGATTTCCTTGGGACTCGTGGTAACGATCTGATGTTCAGTTGGGGAAGCCACTACTTTAATGGCTACATGCTTTTGTCCCGCGAAGAACACGCCCTCCCCCACCTCTGTTTCCAGGAGCAAGGACTTTTCTTCAGCAGTGAGGTTAAAGGACTTTTTTACTACATCAATAGTTGCGGGGCTTTGCTTCATTAGAATTTGGATGGAGGAGTTGGTAATGATGGGTCTCCCATACTCGGATTTTAAGAAATCCCCCACGTCTTGCGTAATGGTGGTAACTCCCAAATAGTATTTTCTTGCCCGTTTTGCGATTCCGTAGAGGAACGAGGCTCCGTCGTCAGACTGCATGATCCACCATGCCTCGTCTACCACGAGAATGCGTTTTTTCAGTTCAGAGCGCACCTTGTTCCATATGTAGCGCATGATGATGTACATTGCCATAGGCCGCAAACCCTCTTCCATGTCGCGTATGCCAAAAGCAACAAACGGGTTTTGCATATCAATATTCGTTCTGTTGTTGAAGAAGTTGGCGTACGTGCCTTTGGTAAACTTGCGCAGGCGCGTCACCAGAGATTCTGCTCCTTCCATGGTTTCTAATACTCCTTCCAAGTCCTCCATGAGCGGTATGTTTTGCCGCCACATTGCGGGGTCTGAAGTAATGGTTATGTCTTTCGCGGCATAGGTCTCAGTTAAAGCTCTATCCATGATCGCGTCTTCCTCGGGATTCAAACCGCCGAGCATGATGCGCATTAACCCCACCAAGTTGATGACGTTTGAGCGCAAGACGTCTTCTGGTTTTTCGTCTTCTCTGGGCTCTGGCAGGTCAAAAGGATTGATATGGTTTTCAGAGCCAAGAGAAATGTCAAAGAAACTTCCACCCACGGCGTTTGTCAGATTTTTGTACTCGTTTTCAGGGTCAAGCACGATTACGTCCACTCCGGTCATGAGATACCTTAGAATCTGTACCTTCACAAAGTAGCTTTTTCCAGAGCCAGATTTCGCGAACACCACCTCGTTCGCGTTTTCAAGGGAGAACCTGTCAAAGAGAATCAAAGAGTTGTTGTGCAGGTTGATTCCATACAAAATGCCTTCGTTCGAACTCAAATCAAACGACACAAAAGGAAATGTTGAAGACAATGGCTCGGTATTCATTGAGGTGTGCACCTGCAAAAAGTCTTTCCCATATGGCACGCACGAGTTAAACCCTTCTTTTTGTTGGTAAAGCGCGGGTTTTATATAGAGTAACCGCGACTCAAAAATAGAACGCAAGGCAGTTTCAATCTGCCGCAATTCTTCCTGGGTTTCTCCGTACACCGTCAAATACAAGCCGAATTTGAACATGCGCTCCTGGGCTGTTTGGAGTTTGTCGCGAAGGGCTTCCAAGTCTTGGAACCCGGTTTGGAGTTCGGGGTCTCGCACCATGCCCTTGTCTTCTTTTTCCATGATTTCAGACTGCACCTCAGTAACTTTTCTTTGAAGCTGGCGCAGGATCGTGTTCGTATTCACGGGGTGCACGAACATCGAAATATCCATAGGCACATCAAGGTTGATGGCAGGCCCCAGCCAAGCAGCCGTCAGGTATCTTGGATACGAGAACACAAAGAAAGATCGGGCGAATCTTCCCTGCAGGTCCAGGTATTCGGGAGCCACGCGAACCGAAGCAGGAGCAATAATGTCTTTTGCCGTGGTTACCTCGGTGTCGAAAAACTTCTCCACGGGCCTTGCCTTTTTCGTTTTTAAGAATGGCAGTTTCATTTTAATATTTCAGGAGGTATTTCAGGATAGTATCCAACCTCTGCTTCGGCTGGATGGTGCCAGCTCCAGAACAGTTCAATCATTTCTTCGCTTGAGAGCGGAACTACCTGCAGGCCCGCGCGCCTCAAGCCTAAAGCAACGAACTCCATTCTCTGCCACAGCTGGTTTTTCATTCGTTGGAACTCTTCTTCCGAAAGCTTTCCTCCGAGCTTTGGCTTGCGCAGCCCCTGGCCTTCCGCGGGTATGGTTTCCAGCCACGAGAAAGGAATGACCACAAAGAAGGCCTTTGCCATAATGGTTCCCTGGCGGCCCTGGGGCGAGGCGCTTCCAATAAGCTGTTCCACGAACTCGCGGTAGCTCGCTGTTTGTTCTTTTAAGAGTTTAGAACCCTGGTTTGCTTCCAGGGATTTTAAGTATTCGAGATATCCTGTAAGGTTCAGTCTTCTTGATTGCACCACTATTTGCAAAGAGAAGTCCAGGGAGTTCAAGAAGTTCTGGAATTGGAATATAGTGGCCTGCTGTTCTTCATCTGACTTTAGGGCAAAGTTCTGGGAATTCACCATTAAGATTCCCCGCATGCTCCTGTCTTTGAGCACCAGGGTTCCTTCCTTGATCTCTTCTATTTCCAAAAATTGCTGCGTTGAAGCGTTTGCCATTAGCGTTTTGTTTCAATTTGCGTGCCTAGGTTCTGCACCTTGCTTTTGCTTCCCATCTGAACCTGGGAAGCTACAGCTTCCTGTTCAGCGGTTCTTTTGTATTCTTTTGAAACATCCGTATTTTTCCTCGTCCTCGATTCTTTCCAAATGTAGGTTTTGGGATTCATGCTGTACCCCAAGAACCCTGCCATGAGTGACGAAAGGGATTGCCCACCCATTTTCAAAAATCCAAGAGCGAACCCGATCGTGAAAAGAATAACCGAGCCGATGACAAAAAGCATGAAAGGCGCGGTAAAGTATAAAAAGAACGCGACAGCCCCTGGGATTGCAAGATACAAAAATTGCCTAAACGTAAACGGGCCAATGACTTTTGGCTCGTGCTCTATAAACTGTGGAACTTGGAATCTCATTCTATCGGTTCTCTATATCCATCATCTTTACTTGATATTTGTTTGGGCTCTTCTTGATCCTCAGGCTCCACCAGAGGCTGGGGAGTTACAACCTTAGCGGACACCTCAATTTCCATTTTATGGAGCTGCTCGAGGGCTGGCTTCACGGGATAGAAAACAAAACGGTTAACTTCCATTGCAACACTCTTTGCCACACTCTTTTTTAGGCGTAGTTCTTCTTCCAGGGTTTTTTGGAAATCCCCCGGCAAGAGAACGCCCATTAAAACAAGGCCGACAAAATAGGAAACTCTCGGCACTTCTTCTATTTCACTCCGTTCGCAGATATCAAAAACGAAGTCTGCGGTTTCTTGCGAAAAAACCGCCTCTTTAAGTTCATTCGGGAGCTTTTCATAGAGTTTCCACAATTCTTCGGTTGTATACTGCCTTTGGTTCATACTATTGACAAAAAGGTGATTATGGTGTATATATACTTTAGTAGTTTATGCTGAGTGTGGCGTTCGCCATGCTCCTAGGGGTTTTAGGAAAAGGAGACGGCGAAATGCCACAGAGAGTTGAGTCGTACTGGATAAAGTTCTTGGGGATCATCCCGTTTGCGATGGCCACGAGAGTGGTCATGGACCCGGATCCTCAGCCTGCGCCCGCTGCTCCGGCGATCCCGCCCGAGGACGAGGATCCCGAACGGATTCTCGCAGGGGTGATGGTGGATGACGCCAGGTATGCGGCACAGGAACTGGCCCAGGTCGCAACAGAGGTGGCTATCGAGCGTCGTCTGCTCCAGGCTACACACAGGCGGGTTGAGCTCCGAAACATTCGGAGCCAGCGGGCGGATGCCGAAGCAGTCCTCTACGAAGTTCCCCACCAGGCAGAGAGGCGCGAGCGGCCGACTGTGCGCGTACGCGAGGAGGCCGCAACGCCACAGCCTCGACAGCAGAGACCCGAACCGGCACCCCGCGAACGAGCGCCCACTACCCAGCAGTTGGAGGATGCTTACCAGCGTGGCGTAGGCGATCGTCAAGGCCGCGTTGGTCAAGACGAAGCCGTTCGGCATGCGGCAGAGTACCCGGCGCAGCAAGGGCTGCGCAGATCGTACTGGGATGGATACGGCGATCGCCGAAACGCCTCAGCTGCTGCGCAGCCAGCTCCTGCGCCGGCAAACGCGCAGCCCGCTGCTGCCCAGGCGCCGCAGCCCAATGCTCAGGCACTGGGTGTGTAACTGGCAAAAGCGAGGGCGGGCCACAGGTCGATTCTTTCGACTCTGTGGTCCGCCCACTTTTTATTTTAAAGTGCTTTATCCGCCTCGATATTCTTCTCGTTCTTCTTCATCTTCTTCTCGTTCTTCTCTCCTCCTTCTTTGGCGGGTTCGCATTATTTCTTGTATGCGGCTCCAGTCATTTTCGAGTTTGTCTTGGTTAACCCCAGGGAGGCCCGCTGCCGCATCCACGCCATCCCTTATATCTTTGAGCCTCACATCTATTTCATCTTGCAGCCGCTTAAGCATGGCTGGCGTAGCCCCTCTTTGTTTTTCACGTTCCAAGGTGAGTCGCGTCATGGCAACGGCTTGCAGTATCTTGTATTGATTCTCAAGAAGAGGTCGGCTTGGGCTTGTTCGGGTATCAAGGGGCTGGCTTGCCAAAATATTGGCAACGTTTGCCCGCTGCGTGACAGCGTTTGTGGTTTCAAGCCCTTCCACAGGTGAAAGGCCGAGTCCTTGCGCCGCGCTGCTTGCGAGATATCGGGGCATCGCCGCATTCCGAGGCGCCCTCCAAGCATTTCCCGCTTCATCTTTCCGCTCTGTAAGTTCAAAGTACCAGTCTTCTGGCTTTTTGCCTTTCTCAAGCCTATTGACGAAATCCCTGCCTATGGCAGTGGCGGCCTGTGAGGTCTGGCTCCCGCCCCAGAACTTATTGACAGCCTCTATATTTTTTTCCTCTTCATGCCATCCTTTTTGCAGTGCTTTAATTTCATCGGCAGTTCTCGCTTCCCCAACAACTTTTTCAGTAAGAGAAGCATACCCCCTCTCTTCTCTGTCTCTTCGGTCAAGACCACCTTGAGTCTGGTCAGCTGCTTTTTCAAAAGACTTTGTGAATTCATCAGTAATTCTTGCGAATTCTTTTATCGCACCCGCGTTATTAACAAATGCCCTTTGGAGACCCTCTACAAGATCTGTGTTGCGCGTTTGGCGCGCCTTTTCGTAAATACTCGTAATCTCTTCTTGCTTCAGCACGTTTTGCTTTCCACCGACAAGATCGGGATTGCCAGCATCTCGAATCTGATCCTTTTGGCGCATCGCGTCCAAAATCGCGGTTTTTTCCGTGACGCTTCCCGCTTGCCTCAGAGCAGAGAGGTTTCCAGAAACGTCGCGCTTCATTGCAGCTGTTCTCGTCCTTTCTATATCCGCCTGTTCGCTTCCGCTAACCACGGTTGTAAATCCTTTGCCAGTGGCTCTCTTGCTGTAGCCATAGGCGCCCGCAGCTCCTCGCAGCACCCATCCTCCCAAGCCCGCCCTGCCCTTGCCCCATTCTGGACTTGCGGAAGCAGATGCCTTTCTGAATGTTTCTCTGGTGTCATGCGGAACACGATCTCTGGTATACTGCCATGCTCGTTTTCCGGCAAGGGCTCCTGCGGCAGCCCCCCATTTCTTCCCGAAGTTAATGGCCCCCTGCGCGCCCGCGGGAGCTAGTTGTATGCTAATGCCAATGCCGGCGATGAGGAGGATGAGAGAAGCGAGCGGGGTGATGATTCCGTAAATAACCTCTCCCAATGCCCCAGCCCCCTCAAGGCCCCCTTTGGGGAATCCCCCGCCTGTCGTGAGAAAAAGGTTTGATAGGTACAAGAAAAAGGCAATGGGAGCGCCAATAAGAGACCATTGGATAAGTTGTTTCCACCACTGCTCAAAAAACCCTCGCGTGGCAGGCAGAATGTAAGCGGCGAAAGCGAAAGGAGAAAGCACCGCGAGCAAAGAAAGGATTGACGCGCGAATCACGAAAATAAGGAGGAGTATAAACAGAACAATCAGCAAAACGGCGTTGTACAGAAGGAGGATGACGCTCTTGGCAACAATTCCAACGAGGTTCCCGTATAACTCATCGAAACCCGGGGACGAGACATAACTTAAGAGGTCTCCCCCCAAACTTCCAACTTGCTGGGCCACCGTTCCAAAGCTCGCTATCCGGGAAAGGAAAATGTTGGTGAGGATATTTCCCATGTCAACAATAAAACCAACGAAGACGCCGCTGAAGTTGATAAGGAGAGCTACGACAAAGAACGTTGGGAGAAGTTTTTGGAATTGATACCGTTGAAAACGGAGAATGGTGGCGAGCCCGATAATAACAAGGATAAGGACAAACAAACTGTTTACAATAGTAAGGGAAATATGGAATCCTTGTTCCACGAAAGGATTTTCAGAGGTAACAGGGATGTTTATTGCCTCTTTCGCGAACCATATGAAAAAGAATTCAACTGCCGAGGCGAGTACGCTTGCGAGGCTCGCGGTGAGTGTTACCGTAATTACAATGACCGCCGTGGGGATTACAACGGGAAGGTTTTTAACAATATTGACAACTGTGCCCAGGCGGCAGAACACGCCCGAAATTCCGGTTTCGCATCCGTCGTCCACCTGCACTGTTTTGCCGGGGTTTGCGCACTCTCCTCCGAAGGTTACACTCGAGGGGACGTCATTCCAGTTGCTGCCTCCCACAAACTCAAAGTCGTCAAGCTTATTAGCGGTATAGGGGCCGTTCCAACAGATTCGACTTCCTTCATAATCTTTATGTTCATAAAGGAATACGGTAGCGTTGTCTCCCACCACAAGTGAGGACGCGTTATTGAAAGGAGGCTTCATTTTACTGAGGTCGGTCGTGTTCGTGTTGAGTCCGAGACTCGTGCCGCCACAATCATCATCTTCGTACAGAGTGACAGAGCCAGATGCAGCGCTTGAAACACAGCCTACCGACGTAACTGCGGGATTAGTACATGCTCCCGCCGCCCCTACCTTCACGCTTGATGGGTCGTCGCCCCACCCATTGCCCGGAGAAATAGGAAAGGCATCAAGTTTGTTTATTTGCGCAGGGCCATTCCAGCAGATGTTTTTCTTTCCATAGTTGGCGTCCTCATAGAGAGTTACGGAAACATTCTTTCCAATCACAAGCGCGGACGCGTCATTAAGAACAGGAACTGTTTGCGTGAGGTTGGGAGTATCCGAATCTAATACAAGAGGCGTGCCCCCGCAATCGTCATGTTTATATAAAGTAACAATGTAAGGGCTTGTGCTCGGAGCGCAAGCCGCGAGCGCGTCGCTTGGCGCCATAACCAATAATCCTACAAGGAGGGTTGCAAAAATGCCAGTTGCGATAGAAAGCCGGGCAAACATTGGTTTATTATAGTACAAGTTCATACCATTTACCAAAGATGGTAACTTGAAACCCCACAAATCCAAGCAGGAGGTTCAAGAGTAACCAGGAGAAGAGGAGAATGAGAAAACCAATCCCTACCGTTTTCCACATAGATTTTGTTCTTGCCGCAACCTCCATGCCTCCAAAAGAGGTATACATGGTAAACCCCGTGAACGCGGTCATGAGTATCACGAGAACCAGGCTTAACTTCCAGAGCGCAAAATCAATCAAATTGCGCGCCAGCAAAAATAGGTGTTTTAGCTCGCACGGGTCGCGTTCGTCTAACCCAGTAGTTGCGGGGTTATCATTGTTTGCGTCGCATGGTACGAATCCTCCGACTCCCCCAGTAAACTCTTCAACAGCAAACGCAAGGGGCTGGGGTGTTTGAGGGCTCGCGGCTTGGCATGCTTTGTCGATACAACCCTGGACATTGAACTCATACTTTCCTAAACATCGAAGCCGCAGGGAGACGCTGTTTGTTTCGGTGAAGCCTTCTGAAACAGGGTGCGGAGTCTGGCACGAGGGAGATGTTTCTCGTGGTGTGATCGGGCCGAGGAATGTAAGCTGATATCTAAAATAGTTGCTTCCAAAGTCTTTGGTCCAGGCGAATTTTGTGTCCTTCCCAAAAAATTCTGTTTGGGTGCTTACGGGTTCTAATACGGTGGGAGCTTGGAGAGGAGCGAAAACAAACGATTGAAGCGCAGACCACTCTCCGCACCTAAAGCTTGCTTTATCGGCGCAGGTCTGAACGCTCCAAAAGAACTCGGCGGCAGGGTCTCCCGTGTTCGGAGCTATGCGCGGGTAATCTATTGCAATCTGTGAATCTTGTATCCTGGGTATTTTGTTAAAATTACCTTCCTTCCCAAAGCGTAAAACGTACGAAGCAGCCCCTGGAACATCGTTCCAGTCAAACGTAGCGGGAAGGGCGACGCGCGTTCCACCAGGCTCTTGAGGAGTGACCGTGAACTGGGTAGGAGGCTCGCCCGTTGTTTTGAATTCCCAGATATCGCTTTGCGCTTCACACGAATATATTTGGTTGTTGCCGCACGCAAAAACCTGCCAGGAATATTTCGTCTCAAACTCAAGGAGGTTCCAAAAGAGAGAAAAAGGAAACTGCAGAGATCCCCCCGTATTCACAAAAGATTTGGTGAAGGGTTCATCGTCCGTCTCCACATTGAGCAGTAGGTAAAAGAAGGGCGTAAAAGGGTCGCCTTTCCATTCAAGAACATCGTCTATATTCACCACAGGAACCTGTCCTGAGCTAAAAAGAGGTTTGGAGAGTTGTGGCGGAGAAAGAACTATTCCTCCGGGGATAAAACTCCACAGCTGGCTGAATATGCCGCAAGAACTAAGGTTCGGGGAAGTGCAGGGTGCTACCCGCCAGAAATATGTAATGTCTTTTTTAAGAAGTTGCGCATCTAGGTCTTCGTAGGAAGTCGTAGAAGACGGTACAATATCTTCCCATAGAAGGTTTTGTTGAGTTACCTCTTCTTTGTATATTTGGTATCGGAATGACTGGGCTTTTGTGTCTGGGCACCAGGCGAGCGTTGCGGGAAGATCTGCTGCGGCCGACTCTTCTTCTTGCCAATCAGAGTCATATGGGTAGAGCGGCTGCGTAGCAGCACTCGTAGAGAAAGACAACGTGCCCGCGGCGCCGCATGTTCCTCCGCTGCACGCCCGCACCTCAAGGGCATAGTTGGAATCGGGACGCAGCACGCAGGAGTTTTCCCCAATAAGCGTACTGTGGGTGGAACCGCTTACCTCGTCAGATGCCGCGATTGCGGCCCCTTGCCCCACTTTGTATTGAAAAGAAGAAATCTGGCACGCGGCTCCCGTAAAAGAGAGTTGCTGTTCCACGTTATTTTTCCAGCCGACATTCAAGGGTAGTTTTACCTTTCCGGCTGCGTCAAACACGTTTTTCGGAGAAAGGGTTGTTTCCTCAAGTTTTTGCACCTCAGGTGCTGGGTAGCACGCGCCCTGGCATTGGAATTCGTATGAACTACTCCAACCAGAGCTTGAGACGCATTGTTTGAATTGCTGGCCCGCGATGGCTTGGCCCTCAGAATAGAACGGGCCTCCCACTACTTTGGTTCTGTCAGTAATACATTCATATATCCCGGGGCATTCTAAGTCTGTTGCCTCCCTTGGTTTATAAAAGTCTTGGCAGTCGTATGACTCAGTTCGGGTTCGCACACCTGCTCCACATTCGTTGCTTTCGCATTGGTACTGCGTTCCAGAGTCGCACGTATACGCTTGAGAAGGGGGGCATTCTGGAACGGGCTGGGGAGGAGGACAATCTTCACCTTGCGCGAGCGCAAAACCAAAAACAAGAAAACTTCCCAGGAAAAGAAGAACAAACCCTTTTGCCATTCCCTCATTCTACTTTTTCGCGAAGAGTTTTGCCAGCTTGAGCCAGTCTTCAATACTCAATGTTTCCGCCCTTGCCGTTGAACTGATGTCTAGTTGAGAGAGCGTTTTTATTATCTCTTCTTTTCCAATCCCTAACCCCTTTGCCAAGTTTCCTGCCAGTTGCTTTCTTGGCTGTTTGAACCCAGCTTTCACCACGTTAAAAAACACCGTGGAAAAATAACTGCTATCGCCTGTATTTTTCCACGCTTTGCGCGGAGTGAGTCTGATAATCGCGGAGTCAACCTTCGGCTGAGGCCAGAATGCATTTTTGGGCACGAAAGATACGATTTCCGCTTTTGCATACGCTTGCATTGCTACGGCAAGCAGTGACATCTGCGGCGGCTTTGCGCATATTCTCTGCCCCACCTCCTTTTGTACCATGAGCACCATGAGTTTGGGTTGGTGTTCTGTTTCGAGAAACTTTCGTATCACATGGGTGGCTATATAGTAAGGCAGATTCGCAACGAGTTTGTACTCCTTGGCCCGACCAAGGATTTCTTTCCTTGGTCGGGCCAAGGAGAGAATGTCGCTTTCAATAATTTTTACGTTTGGGTGCTTCTTTGCCACGGTTTTTTCCAAAATCTCCACCATGGCAGGGTCTTTTTCCACCGCAACCACGTTCTTTGCTCTCTTGGCAAGGGCTTCAGTCAGCACGCCCAGGCCCGGGCCTATCTCAAGAACCGTGTCCTGCTTCTTGAGGTTGGCTGCCTTTGCGATGAGCTCCAAAAAGGGTTTTGCAACCAAAAAATGCTGGCCCAGGCCCTTTTTGGGGCGCAATCCAGCTTCTGAAAGCACGCTTTTTATGTCTTTGGCATTGGCAATATCCATACTTGACCGAGAGCCATGAAACTGATATCCTTTAGGAAGGCATGAAATCGACTCAAAAGGACATATCCTCTGAATCCCGCCTATCGGACGGGCAAGCTGGCCATACCCACCCTGGCCTTTACGTAGCTCTTGGAGCTATTTTTTTGTTGGTTTTCTTGGGAACAGGGTCTGGAAGAGGGCAGGCAGTGTCTGGTTTGTTCGCCTCTCCCGTGCTCGCGCAAAAGGGTTTCTTGTCTTCAAAACTTGCTCCAGTTCCCCTTACTCCTGAACTTACCCTGATAGGAAAAACCGGGCTTCGGGCAAACACTCCTCCTTTGGGCGCGAGCCCCAAGGTGCTGGGAGCCATTTTAGGGGAGATCCCCAATGACACTCGGCCCGAAGTTCTGCTCTATGAAGTGGAAGAGGGTGACACAGTTTCCTCTCTTGCCGAGCGCTTCGGCATTTCCCAGGATACCATACTTTGGGCAAATGACTTGAGCAAGGGCGCCTCGTTGAAACCAGGAGACCACTTGAGCATTCTTCCGGTTACCGGAGCTCTGCACTTGGTGCGGCCCAACGATACCCTGAGCGAGATTGCTTCCTGGTACAAGGCAAAGGCAGATGAAGTCGTGGCATTCAACCAATTATCCTCGACTTCCGAGATTTTCGCGGGTGACATTCTTGTTATCCCTGGAGGCATAATGCCTTCTCGGCTTCCTTCAGGAAGATTGACTCCGCTTCCCAACTCTTACTTTATCTGGCCTATTCCTTCTCCTCACCGCATAACCCAAGGATTGCATCCGTTCAACGCCGTTGATATGAGCAACGGAGCGTGCGGAGAAGCCATTTGGGCTGCTGCTGGAGGCCAGGTTCAGAAAACCGGAAGTACGAGGGTTGGAGGAAAGTATGTTCGCATTCTCCACCCCAACGGCGTGGTGACGTATTACGGCCACCTTTCAGGGATCTTAGTTGCTCCCGGTTCTCGGGTACTCCAAGGCCAAATGGTTGGCTACATGGGCAGAACCGGCACAAGCGCTACCGGATGCCACCTGCACCTTGAGGTGCGTGGCGCCGCCAACCCCTTCGTAAAGTAGTTATTTATTGGTGCACTCCGAACAGAGTTTGGCTTCAGGCAGTGCCTGAAGTCTTTCTTTTGAGATTTCCTTTTTGCAGTTTTCGCACTTCCCGTAGGTTCCCTGTTCTATCCGTTCCAAGGCGGCGTTCACGTCTTGCAGCTGGAGTTCCAGGGAGTGCTCAACCGGAAGGGTTTCTGAATACTGTTCCACTTCGCTTGCTGCTTCCTCAAGCCCGCCTTCTTGAACCCTTGGATACCTTGAATCCCAATCGTTCTTGAGTTTTGGGTCTTTATTCGCGAATTGCGACAGTTCCTGTTCAATCCTCTGTTTCTTTTCTATAAGCAGTTTCTTAAATTCTTCCATTGCCTTAGTTGTTAGTTGTAAGTTCGTCTATTACTGCTTTCATACTTTCCAAACCGCTCGTGAGTACCAAGGTATTGCCTACTATGGCGTAGACCAAGCCGAGGTCTTGGGCTGAGTACGTTTGGTACCGTATCCTCTCCCCTTTATACTGCGTTTCGCGGAAAAACTGAACCGCGAAAGAATCTTTTTGTCCCTGGAAGGAAAAGAACCCTGCGAAGTCCTGCTCAAGCGTGCTTTCCCAATTCAAGAGGTCCTGGGAAACATTTTCCGTGTTCTTGAGAGGAAGCGCAAAGCCAAGGCGCGTTCTGTTTTGCGCGTTTTCGTACGCAAAGAGCGTAATGTGTTCTTCGAGACTGTTCTGTATTGTTTCAGGAACAACAACGCCAAGCCCCGCGAGGAATTCTTTTGCGGTCCACACGCGGTTTTCTTGGGGGGTTATGAACACAATGCGAGAAAAGCCAAAGTCTCGCTCCTTTTGGAACACGGCAGAAAGAGTTTGGGCAAGATCCCCATTTCTTTCAAGCTCCACCTGTTCTTCTTTTGCGATAGAGAACGCGGGAGCAGGTATTATCAAGGGTTGGGGTTGCGAAACAGTTTCTTCTTTTGTGGGGGTTTCGCTCGGAGCTCCCTCGTTCTGCGAGAACAGGAAGAACGCGAGCGCAACGGCGTTTGCTATGAAAAAGAGAATGACCAGCAGAAGCACGGCGCGGATAAGGAGCTTTCCTCGCCCTGTTTTCTTCGCGGGCATGAGCGGTACGGGTTCAGGCGCGGTTTCTGTCGAAGCCGAGCTTCTTTCTTCGGTTATGGCAGGAGCCTGAAGCTCGGCTTCCTTAGCGCTCGCCGGCTTCTCCGCAGTAGGCAGGTTTCCTATTCGTGCCCGTTCGCCCATGGCTTCCTGGTTCCGGGTCTGAGCCAGGTCTTTAGCCAGCGTTCGCACATCTTCTCGTTTGAGCAGCTCAAGCGGTTGCTCCTCTCCGCCAGCTGGCGGATTAGGGTTCTTGGTTTCCATTATCTTTTGCTTCTTTTATAGAAAGATTCACCCTTCCCAATTCGTCAATGCCGACAACCTTCACACGCACCTCGTCTCCCACGTTCACCACGTCGGTCACTTTCGCGACTCTCCTGTTGTCGAGCTGAGAAATGTGCACCAGGCCTTCCTGGCCAGGGGCGAACTCCACGAACGCTCCAAAGTCGAGAATCCTCCGCACTTTGCCGGCGTAAAACTCCCCTATTGCCACTTCTTTCACAATACCTTTAATGGTTTCCATGGCAAGCCGAGCTTTTTCTTCGTCGTTCCCGGTCACAAATACTTCGCCTGTGTCATCAATATCTATCTCAACTCCAAACTCCTCCACTATTTTGTTAATGGTTTTTCCTCCGCTTCCAATAACCATGCCGATTTTCTCGGGGTTGATCTGCAACACAAAAATCTTGGGAGCGAACGGAGAGAGCTTCTCTCGTGGTTTCTCCAGTACTTTTCCAATAACTTCGTCGAGTATTTTTATTCGTGTTGCTTTTGCCGCCGCGAACGCTTCTTTCGCTATCTGTTCCGTGATTCCTTTCACCTTAACATCAAGCTGTATGGCGGTTATTCCTTCCTTGGTTCCCGCTACTTTAAAGTCCATGTCACCATGGTGGTCTTCAGGGCCCTGGATGTCAGTGAGCAGGGCATACTTCCCATTATCGTCTTGCATCAAACCCATTGAAATGCCTGCAACCGGCCGCTTAATGGGGACTCCCGCGTCAAGCAAAGCCAAAGAAGAAGAACACACCGACGCCATGGACGTAGAACCGTTTGAAGATACCACTTCTGTCACAATGCGAATGGTGTAGGGGAAATCAACTACACTTGGAATGACGGGCAGGAGCGCTTTTTCCGCGAGCATACCGTGCCCTATTTCCCTTCTTCCGGGCCCCCGCATGGGCTTTACTTCTCCAGGCGCGTAGGGAGGGAAGTTGTAGTGGTGCAAGAACCGTTTCTTTCCGATGAACTCCATGCCCTCCAAGAGCTTTTGGTCTCCCGGAGCCCCTAAGGTAAGAATAGAAAGCGTTCTGGTCTGGCCCCGCTCAAAGAGCCCGGAACCATGGGTTCTGGGAAGCATCGCTGCTCTGGCAGAAAGCGGCCGCACTTCGTCAAGCTTCCTATCATCCACGCGCTTCCCTTCTTTCAAAGCTGCTTCGTGCACCAATCTGTCAATTTCTTCTTCAAAGAAGTCCTGCACCACGTTCCCTTTTCCAGGATTCGTTTCTTCCATGGCTGCAGCCACCTCGTCTTTGAACGCGTTCACCGAATCCATCCTGGTTTTCTTGTCTCCTTGGAACAGAGCGTCTTTCAACTTCGAGCCGATGCGAGACTGCATCTCTTGCAAAAACGCCTCGTCCTTTTCTGGGGTTGCGAGTAATGCTTTTTCTTTTTGGAATGCTTTCCCTTTGTTTTCCTGGAATTCAATGACTTGTGAAATGAGCGGCTTTGCGAATTGCAGAGCTTCCAGCATAATGTCATCTGGCACTTCGTTGGCAGACCCTTCGATCATGTTTATGATAACGTCGTTGTTGTCTTTGACGCCCGCAACCACAAGGTCGAGCTCGCTCTTGCTCCGTTCTTCATAGGAAGGGTTGGCAACAAACTTCCCGTCTACTCTTCCCACGCGAACAGCTCCCAAGGGCCCTTTCCACGGAATGTCTGAAATAGAGAGAGCGAACGAAGCTCCCATGAGGCCCAGAATGTCTGGGTCATAGGTAGCGTCCCATGAAAGACACGTCGCGATAACCTGCACCTCCTTTCGCAGTTCCTTGGGGAACAAGGGCCGAATAGCTCGGTCAATGACTCTTGCTGTGAGAATGGCCTCATCTGTGGGCCTTCCTTCTCTTCGAACGAACCTCGAGCCGAGGATTTTTCCTGCCGCGTAAAACCGCTCTTCGTATTCCACAAACAAAGGGAAAAATCCCTGGTTTGCCATATTTTTCCCCATTACCGCGGTCACCAAAAGAACCGTGTCACCCATGCGCATTAATACGGCGCCATTGGCGTGCTCGGCGAGCGGGGTCACCTCAAAAGAAACTTCCTTATCCCCTATTTGTATTATCTCAGCGGAAGAAGCCATTTTCGTTGTTTCAAAAGATATTTATCTACCGTAGTTTCCAGATCCAAGAATTCGTCAGCAATTTCCTTCAGCTTGGAAGACGTGGATTTTCCGAACGCCATTACCTCAACCCGCTTTCCGTGGTTCTTGAGGTACTCCACCAAAGGGGCAAAGTCTCCATCTCCAGACACTAGCACAATAACGTCTACAGCTGAAGACGTTTTGATGGCGTCAACCGCGATTCCCACGTCCCAATCAGCTTTTTTCAGGCCGCCATAGTATTCCTGGAGGTCTTTGGTGCGGGTTTCAATGCCGAGCTTCAATAATGCCTCGAAAAATGGTTTTTCCTCCCCTGTTTTGGTGCGCACCACGTATCCAAAAGCGCGAATGAGCCGTCTCCCCGCGACAGCGTCTTTGAGAACTTCTCCGAAGTTAACGCGTGTTTGGTACAGGTTCTTTGCCGAGTGGTAGAGGTTTTGTACGTCAATAAAAACTGCAACTCTCTGGTCTTTGTTCTTAAGCGTCATCGTGTTATGCCTTGATTCCAAGCGCTTTTACGAACGAAGCGTGGCGCTTCGGGTTTTCGCGCTTTAAATACCCCAAAAGCGTTCTGCGCCTGGCCACCAGTTTCAAGAGCGCCCGCTTTGAAGAGAAATCTTTGGCGTGCTTTTTCAAATGCGAAAGCAGCTTCCCGATTTCTTCTGAAACAAGGGCTATTTGCACTTCCGGGCTTCCGGTGTCTTTCTCGTGCACTTTGTATTTCTCAATTACCTTGAGTTTGTCTTGTTGTTTCAACATGAAAACAGCGTAGCATAAAAACTAAAAATCCGCAAGAAAACCCTGTCTTGGGCTTCCTACAGAGAGGAGTTGGCTAAGAGGGCTATGATAAATCCAGCAAAAGCAATGAGGGCGAATATGCCGACAATGCCAAGCGCGATAAACACCTTGATGGCGGTTCTGAACCTTGCCTCGTTCGCTTCAAGCGGATGCTGCGCTTTTACCTCGCGCACGGCCTGGTATATGCCGTACGCGTAGGCAATACTCACGGGAATGACCAAGAAATGGATGACTGCGAGTTGGAAAAATTGCGGTATTCCAGGCTGCGTTGAATGCACGGCGCTCGTGGCAAGAGCCGTGAGCCCTGCCTGGATGAGTATGGACAGCACGCCAATAAACACAATGCGCCACACCACGCTCCACCAATATCCTTTAATGTATGCATAGCTCGCGGTTAAGGCAGAAAGCCCTTTCTTGTTCTCGGTGAACAATATGTATGGGGCGAATGTGAGCCATAGAGAGAGCACGAGGCCCGGGATGACAAACAATACAAGCCCGCCCAAGACGGCAAGCGTGGTGAGAATGCTTACCCAGCCGTATGATACAAGCATGCGTATCGCGTTCTCATACGCCCCCACAACTCCTTTTTCAGGAGTTCCTTTTGCAGCCATTACCGTGATGAGCGCGCCCACGGAAAGGAAACCAAAGAGTAACGCCAAGAGTCCTACAATAATCTCAACTCCGCCCCAAAATTGAAACGTTCCGATAACAAAAGGAATCGCCATAACTCCCGCGAGAACGGGCCAATGGGCTTTATAAAACGAAAGCGCGCCTCCGAGAAGTTTGAACGCGGAAGGTAGCGTCGCCTTGGGTGATAGCATTTGAATGTTTTCCATTATATTGGTGCCCCCAGAAGGAATCGAACCCTCATCAGTGGATTAAGAGTCCACAGCTTTGCCATTAAGCTATGGGGGCGGAGTTTATTGAACGCCGCACGAGATCTGCCACCAGTTTCCAAGGCCCGCCCATTCGGCGACTCCCATGGCCTGGAATATCGTGTTCACGAAGATCCACGAGGCATATACAATGATGAGGCCAATGACCGTTGTAGTCAATATGACTTTGCCTCTGTTGGTGCGCTCCGGGCTTCCTGCCGCGGTGAGCATGGTAAACCCGCCTACCACAAACAGGAACGACGCTATCAAAGGAACGATCGCGAATCCGCTATTGGCCGAACCAGGGAACAAAAAGAAGTTGATGATGTTTGTGCCGAGCTGGAATACATGGCAGAGGTTGCATGGGTCTTGCCCTGCTCCTCCGCAAGGAATCAAGCCGTTGGCAGCTTCAGCCAAGCTTCCTACTGCAAGAACACCCACTACGATTATTGCGATAAACATGAAACTCCTCATTTCCCCACTATACCTCATGCATTGAATTCTTCAACTTTTTAAGCTAAACTTATGAATAACGCGTCCCCGTAGCTTAACGGATAGAGTTCTGGGCTTCGAACCCAGCGATAGAGGTCCGATTCCTCTCGGGGACACAAAAAGGATTATGAAAATACCTCAAGAAGTTGAAACAGTGGTGGAAACGCTTAGTAAAAACGGGTTCGAGGCCGCCGTGGTGGGCGGCTGCGTTCGCGACTTGCTGCGGAAAAAAGAACCCGAAGATTGGGATGTCGCTACCAACGCGACTCCCGAAGACGTGCAGAAGCTTTTCCCCGAGAACTTTTACGACAACAAGTTTTTCACGGTTACGGTAAAAACCGAGAGCGAGAACCCCAAACTCAAAGAGATCGAGGTTACCACCTACCGCACCGAGTTCAAGTATCAGGACAGGAGAAGGCCCGAAGAGGTGAAGTACGCGCAGAACCTGGAAGAAGACCTTTTGCGCCGCGATTTTACCATGAACGCAATCGCCTTGCGTCCTAAGCGAAGCTTAGGACAGGAGCATCCTAAGCTTCGCTTAGGATTGGAGATCGTGGATCCGTTCGAAGGACAGAAAGATCTCAAAGCAAAACTCATTCGCGCCGTGGGAAGCGCGGAAGAGCGTTTCCAGGAAGACGCCCTGCGCATGCTGCGCGGAGTACGGTTCTTCGCGACACTAGGCTTTTCCCTGGAGCCGGAAACGCGGAATGCCATTCAAAAGAACGCGTCTCTTTTGCAGGAAATATCCCAGGAACGCATGCGCGACGAGTTTGTGAAGCTCGTGATGTCGGAACGGGCGTTCGAGGCGGTGCAAGAACTGCAAGACCTGGGCCTGCTTTCTTTTATTGTCCCCGAGCTTCTCGAGGGCTGGGGAGTAAGCCAGAACAAGCACCACAAATACACGGTATGGGAGCACAACATCCGTTCACTCGAGTTCGCGGTTCAAAAGGGCTGGAGTCTTGAAGTGAGACTTGCTTCCCTACTGCATGACGTTGCGAAACCCAGGGTGAAGAAGGGTGAAGGCCTTGATTCAACCTTTCACGGCCACGAAGTGGTGGGCGAACGCATGGCAAAGGATATTCTTTCAAGACTCCGCTTCCCTCAAAAAACTATAGAAAAGGTGGCAAAGCTCATCCGCTATCACATGTTCTACTATAATGTAGGGGAGGTAACGGATTATTCTGTTCGAAAGCTGGCGCGCAACATTGGAAGTGATAGCGTTGAAGAGCTCTTGCAGGTGAGACAAGCAGACCGCATTGGGTCTGGAGTTCCCAAGGCCGAGCCCTACAAATTGCGCCATCTTCGGTATATGCTGGAAAAGGTGTCGCAAGACCCTATTCTGCCAAAGATGCTGGCAGTCAAAGGGGATGAAGTTATGGAAACATTGAAGCTTGAGCCAGGGCCCAAGGTGGGCCAGATCCTGGATATTCTTCTGGAAGAAGTTCTGGAAAATCCCAAGAACAACAAAAAAGAGTTCTTGCAAACGCGGATTGTCGCGCTGGGAAGGCTTTCTGATAAAGAGCTCCAGAAGCTCTCGGAACAAGCGAAAAAGGGACGCGCCGATGTCGAAACAAGACGCGACGAAATGACAAAACAGAAATATTGGGTAACATAGAAAAGGTACGATGAACAGGAAGACAGCCAACGAGATAGCTTTACGCTTTACGTGGAGGAAGCCAGTAGCCAGGTTTTTAGACTTTTGGTGGAAGATGCGTTCGAAACGCCTTGCGAAACTTCTCTTGCCCCACATCCCAAAGGGATCTTACGTGCTCGACATTGGATCCGGGAGCGGCATACTCGCCAAGGAGATCTCTTCATACGCAAGGGTGCAGCTTCTTGACGTGATTGACTGGAATGTTACCGATCTTCCGCTTGTTCTGTTCGACGGCAAACACATCCCGCATGGAGATAAGCAATTTGATGTGGCGCTGTTGGTCGACGTTTTGCATCACAGCGAGAACGAGGAAGAACTGCTGCGCGAAGCGAACCGCGTCGCGAAAAAAGTTGTGGTGCTGGAAGAGGCGCACGACAGCGCGTATATGAAGCTATGGGCGAATATTAACGACAATCTTCAGTGGCTGCTCTACGGAATGCCTCTTGGGCTGCATCATCGGAGCAAAGAGAAATGGTCTTCGTTCCTGGGAGGATTTTGCTCCAAAGTCCAGTGCCACTCGGAATATTTCAGCCACGCGGTTTACGTAATGGAATAAACGCAGCATATGGATTACGCTTCAAAACTCTATACGTTCTGTCTTTTACACTACGATACAACCAATCTTCCTGCGCTCGTCGAATATCTTCAGCCTCGACAAGGGGAGAAGATACTGGAAATCGGGTGCAATAGGGGCCGCTTGCTGAAAAAAATCGTTGACCTAGGCACCAAGGCCTTTGGAATTGACGTGAACCCCTACGCCATTGAAAACAGGACAGCGGGTGTTGAGACCGCTCTTATGGACGCAACGCAACTGACGTTTCCAGGCGCTTCGTTCGACAAGATATACAGCCTGCACGTTATCGAGCACATACCAAACCTCAAAAAAGCATTTGAAGAAATGGCGAGGGTTTTGAGGCCGGGCGGCCGCATTGTGTTGTTTTACCCGGCAGAACCTATCCGTGGTCTTTTCGCCATTCCTTCAGCTTTAGTAATGTGGAAGAACCCTTTGGACATTCACGTGAACAAGCTCAACCCGCGTAAGATTGCGGCAATGGCCTCGTCTCTTGGATTGGAGCACGTGGAAAGCCACTTCCCCGTGCGCTTTACCCCCCAATACGTTACGGTTCTTCAAAAGAAGTCATAAATCGGGGTGTCGTACAACGGCAGTATACACGCTTCGGGTGCGTGCGATCCGGGTTCAATTCCCGGCTCCCCGACATGAAACAGCTAGTACTGGGAGCAGCGCTCCTTGCTGGTGTTGGAATAGGGATAGCGGGTTGGAACGTGTTCTTGAAAAAAGAGCAGCCGCCTGTTTCTCAAGGAAGCGAGGAAAGTCTCGCGCGTTTTGCCAATCAGATCGTTTCGGGAGAGACGAGAAACGAATCTTCCAACGTTTCCGGTTCTGAAGCGCAAAATCCTTCGCTTTGCGTGGGGCAAGAGCAGGCAGATTTTAGTTGCTACGAAAAAGTTTTTTCAGACCTTACTCATAATGAAGGCGTTGCCGCCGCGTTTGCGTTACTGAGAGCAGAATACCCAAAGAACGCATACGTGCAGACGCAGTGCCATCCTTTAACCCATGTGGTCGGAAACGCCGCGGCAACTCTGTACCCCGACGTGTCTGAGGCCTACGCCAAAGGAGACAGCTTTTGCTGGTCTGGCTACTATCACGGGGTGCTGGAAGGGGTCATTGGCCGCATTGGGTATTCAAAACTCGAAAGCGAGATGAATAATATTTGCGAAGGATTGCGTGACGCGCGGGCCTACGGTTTTGACCATTACAACTGCGTGCACGGCTTGGGCCACGGGGTTATGGCAGTAACCAACAACGAGCTGTTCCAGTCACTGGAAACCTGCGACATCCTGAATGATTCTTGGGAAGCAGCATCGTGCTGGTCGGGAGCTTTCATGGAGAATGTGATCATTGATAATAAAAATCACTACACAAAATACCTAAGGCCCGAAGAACCTTTATATCCATGCAACGCGGTGGGAGAACAATACAAAGGAACCTGTTATCTTATGCAGACTTCGTACATGCTCAAGGTTACGTTCGGAGATTTTGAGAAAGTGTTTGATTTGTGCAGCCAGGCTGAACAAGGGTATCGCGACACCTGCTACGTGAGCTTGGGGAGGGATGCTTCGGGAAGGAGTTTGAGCAATGTTGAGCAGACAAAAGCAACCTGCAACCTCGGCAAGGACTTTACGCAGCGCTCCAACTGCGTTATTGGGGCAGTAAAGGATTTCATCTCGTACTTCCACTCAGATATTCAGGCAAAAGAGCTCTGCGCTTCCCTTGACGGAGCAGACCTTCAAAAGGTATGTAGAGATACAGCGGAAAGCTACGCAACGATTCTGTAAAGGGGCCTGTAGTTAAGTGGTAAAACGCCGCATTCGCATTGCGGAGGCGCGAGTTCGATTCTCGCCAGGTCCACAACAAAAGAAAAATCTCTGTAAAGGATATCCCTTGCAGAGACTTTTCTTTTCTGGGAGTAAATGTGTGAAGACCGTCTTCACACATCCTCACTCGGTTGCTATGACAGCGCCGGTGGCGTCGACAATTTAGAACGCCCCTTTTTCCCATGGAGAAACCATTCTCCTATCAAATGATGTTGACGCACTGAGCGCGATAATCTTGCGTTTCCGCCCTCCCAGAGGGGGGATATTGACAAAAAATATCCCTCGTGCTATACTCTTTTCTATTGGCGTACAGAGAGTATGCCGAGGAGTTTCCGCCACAAGGCGGGAGAAAGGAATAGGCATCATACATGTCCAAAGCAGGTCCGTCCGAGACCCGAACCACGCCCCAAGAAGGTGACGTTATTTCCAAGCAGGACATCCACCCGATCGACGACGGCGCCCACGACGGCGAGACCACGTCGACCCCGCGCGGCCGCGCCACGGGGAAGCCCGGCAAGCCGACGAC
>Ga0155885_101_pt1 | contig 13643 bp, 9 predicted proteins | sample RifCSPlowO2_01_FD_107539 | JGI IMG/M metagenome (GOLD analysis project Ga0155885, IMG submission 107539) | Candidatus Wildermuthbacteria bacterium RIFCSPLOWO2_01_FULL_48_16
CGCACGCGTGACCGAGGGCGACGCACCCGTAAGTATAACAAAAAGGATAATTCCCGACGTTGCAATCCAAAACGCTCGATAAAACGGAATCGTAAGAAAAACCAAAAACGACAGAAAAAATGAACCGACAATCGTAATATTGTAGCCGGAGAGCGCAACAATATGGGTGACGCCCGCGCGGTTGAACGCTTGCTTCAAATCATCCGGAATTGATTCGCGCTCGCCCAATAAAAGCCCGCGCGCAAGCGCGCCGTGGGGCTCGGGAAGTACAGCCGCAATTTTTTCTTCAAACGCGCGCTTCACGCTCGACAAAAAAAGAACAATCGGATTTCCCTTTCGTCCCGCTTTTTCCTCGATAACCGGAAACGAAACAACCGCGAATATGCCGTCTTTTTTCAAGTAGGCCGCGTAGTCAAAGCCGTTTAAATTTTCCGGCTCCCGGATAACGCCGCGAACAACGAGGGTATCCCCGATTTCATACTCCGGATACCGGCGCGTTGTTACGCGCACGAGAAACGGCCGGTCGAGTTTTGTTCCTTCAAGCGACTCAACGCGAAACGAGAAATTCAACGCCTTGTCGCTTCGCGAGGGCTCACGAAACACATACCCCTCCATTTGAAATGACTTTCCGTAAAGCTCGCGAAGTACTGGCTGGGAATAATCATAATAATCGTAGCGAACAATTCCGACGAGAACCGCAAAAATCATGAGTCCTGCGACCCACAAAGGCCTTTTCTTCCGCAGAAGTCCCGCCAGGATCGCGAGAAACCCGATAATAAAAACCGACAAAAGAACTGTATACGGAATTTCAATGAACGACCGCCCTGCGATTCCTCCGGCAAACGCCAACAGAATAAAGAAAAAAATCCGCGCCTTGGTCATAACGATACTGTAACAAGTTAGGGTAAATTTTTAAACCAGAATTTATAACAACAAAAATTCCGCGCAAGGATTTGCGCGGTTACCGACAAATGAGTTGATAGAAGGATTGACTCAAAAAATGCAAAATCTCGCTCCGGAAATGCCAAACCCCCAACACGATGAACAAAAAAAGAACTGGCGTGCCAAGACGAATCGCCCAAGTGATCAGAAATTCCCTGAAAAGCCGTCGGTTCAGATCATCTACTATCTCCCTTACGAGTCGCTCAAAAATTTCGACATCAATCGTTCGCTCTACAACATAGCCAGAACGTCGCATTGTTGCACCCCCGTATCTGTACTTTCACCGACAACGTACCAACAGAAGTGAACTTCGTCAATACTCAAGTCCCCTCTTTCCTTTTATGCCCTTCTCAAACGGATGCTTTATATCTTGCATCTCGGTTACCAAATCCGCACGCTCGACTATTTCGGGCGCCGCATCGCGACCCGTCAAAATAAGATGTTCTAACTTATCTTTTGACCAATCAATAAATTCTAAAATCGATTCTTTTGAGATGAGATTCAATGCGACCGCGTTATTCACTTCGTCAAGAATGAGAATATCCCAATTGCCGGATTCAGTTTCTTTTTTTGCGTACGCGAGCGCGTCTTGAGCCGCTTTTTCGTGTTCCTCGCGCGGTAAAGTATCTCCCAAAATTCCGACAAATCCTTTGCCTTTTTTTACAAGTTTGAACTCTCCCTTTCCTTTTATTTCAATATCATCCTCGCCTGATTTCCACGGCCCTTTGATAAACTGCACCATTAAGACGCGCTTCCCTTCCCCGACAACGCGGAGGGCTTGCCCAAGTGCAGCGGTAGTTTTACCCTTACCATTGCCTGTGAAGATATATAGCATGTCTTTGTTTTTCTCCCGATTCTGCCGCTAACCTATTTACGGCAGAATCGAGGATCCTCGATGTCGTAACTCCGACTTTAGCCGGAGACAACATCGGGACTTTTCCGTTTCCGGTGAAAATGTAGAGCATATTGAATAATTCTATCAATTTTGTACAATTAGGCGAGCCCCAGAAGGAGGATAACATGCGGATTACTGTCGAGGTTCATCCGGTGATCATAGCGGCAGTAGACAATCCACCAAAAGCGTTCGTGTTCGAACGAGTGGATTTTGATTCTGTACCACGAGAAGAGCGTGAAGGTCGTTTCGAAGCTGATGCCAAAAATATAGTTGCTTTCATTCAAGGTTGCCTACCCTACCCCACCGCGGACAGAATCCTATCGCTATTGGCGGAAGCTAATCCTGACAAGTTCAGGAGAACATAATCCCCAGACACGTCGGCAGTAAAACCTTTTTCTGCCGATTTTAAATTTGGCATTTCATTTCATCATCAACAACTGCCGAGCGATTTCCTTTGAAAACCATTAAGAGGTCGACAAGCATGGTCCCCGCATGGCGGGGTTGCCGGCCGAATACTGAGCACGGCTCCTCGCTGGAGGAGCCGTGCGTGTTTTCAAAGATAACTGCCGTTACAATCAGCATCCGCCCGTACTCGTCCCGCACTGAAAGCACGTTTTACAGGAACCGGTCTGCACAAGCATTCCTCCGCATTCGCGGCATACCGAGTCCGCAAACACGACTTTTGACCCAATGGCTTCTGCAACAACAGGGGCCTTTATCATCACTTCTGAAGCCACAACCGCCTTCATCTCTTTTATTTCAACTGCGGCGGGAACTTCTTTTGGCGCGCCTTTTACCCCAATATCGTCAAGATCTGACGAGGACAAAAACCGAAGCGAGAGATACCGAAAAATATAATCGGTAATTGACGTCGCAACTTGGATGTCTGAATTTTCGGTAAATCCTGCGGGCTCAAACCTGCCGTAGACAAACTTTCGCGCGAGCGTTTTTAGAGGAACGCCGTGCTGGAGCGCAATCGAAACCGAAATCGCGAATGCATCCAGGAGCCCCGCCAGGGTCGAACCCTGCTTTGACATGGTAATGAAGATTTCCGCAAGGTCGCGATTTTCATACATGCTGTAGGTAAGATACCCCTCGTGCCCTGCGATGGAAAATTTGTGCGTTTCCGAAGGCCGCGTCGCGGGAAGCTTACGGCGAAACGGTTTTTGCTCTTTTTTCACTCCACCCTTGCCGCTCGCGGTGACCAAGGGCTGTGCCGCTTTGGAGCCGTCGCGATACACCGCAAACGCTTTGAGGCCGAGTTTCCATCCCATGATGTACGCTTTCATTATTTCATCCACGCTCGTGTCCGCGGACATGTTGAATGTTTTCGAAATCGCGCCGGAAATAAAGGGCTGGACCGCGGCGACCATTTTGACGTGCCCCTGCCAGTGGATTGACCGCACGCCGTTTGCCGGTCGCACCGCAGAGTCAAATACCGCCACGTGCTCGTCTTTCAGGGCGGGCGCCCCCTCAATCGTCCCCTGTGATTCAATGTGCGCGACAATGAGGTCGCGCTCCGCATCGGAGTAACCAAGATTTTTCAACGCGTCGGGAACCGCGGTGTTCACGAACCGCATCGTGCCGCCGCCAACAAGATTTTTTGTTTTGACGAGCGCGAATTCGGGCTCGATCCCGGTCGTCGCGCAGTCCATCATGAGCGCAATCGTTCCCGTGGGCGCGATCACGGTCACCTGCGAATTCCTGACGCCGTATTTTTTTCCCAAAAAGACCGCGTCGTCCCACGCTTTCTCGGCGGCTTTATAGATTGCGCTGTCCCGCACCCGATCTTCGCGCACGCGGTCAAACTCTGCGCGGTGCATGGAAACCACGCGAAGCTGGGGTTCCTTATTGATTTCATACCCGGCGTAAGCTCCCATCTTTTTCGCGATCTCCGCAGAATAGCGATATGCTTCGCCCGTCATAAGGGCGGTGATCGCGGACGCGGTATGGCGCGCTTCATCGGAATCATACGGAAATCCCCAAGTCATCAAAAGCGCGCCCAAATTCGCGTACCCGAGCCCGAGCTCGCGATAATTTCGGGCGTTTTCTCCAATTTTTTCCGTCGGGTAACTTGAACCGCCGACTAAAATATCTTGGGCAAGTATCAAGATATCAACGGTATGGATAAAATCGCGGATATTAAACGAGCCGTCGGGATTTAAGTACTTTATGACGTTGATTGATGCGAGATTGCATGCGGAATTGTCGAGATGCATGTATTCCGAGCAGTTGGCAACCACAAATCCATTCGCAATATAACTGTGATTTTTTGACTCGGTGAGATTATAGGTAAATTCTGCGCCTTCATGTTTCATTTCGCGAAGTTGCACCGCGCCATGCTCGATATCGTAAAATTCGTGTTCAGCCGCCAATTTTTCCAATTTCACCTGTTTTCTTGTTGTAAGAAACCCAATGTGCTCTTTGAACCGCGCGATAGACGGACCGCTTATGCGAAGATCATAAGAAGGATTGTTCTTATAGGTAATATTTGTGCCATCTTTTCGTATATATTCAAACGTCGAATAAGATACTGCTGATTTTCTTATGTTATAAATGCGGCTAAAAATCCCCTGCGCGAGAAGAAGCTGTTGCGCCCCAAGCAGAAGTTCCTTTGATGCGCTTCCAAGGCCCACGTAGCGATGTTTTTTCCCGTCATACACGCATCCGTCTGCGGTAAAAAGCCCGCGCAGGAACGCCGCCTGAATTGACTGGGGCGTCTGGAAAATAGCGCGGGGGACAACCTTGAGAGGCGCTCGGCGCTCGGAGACGCCAAGTTGTTGAAACATGCGAACGACAGGCGTCCGGTTGATGCGAAGCTGAAGAGTGCCGTTCGGCATCGTAAGTTCTTGCCAATCGGTAACGCCCCAACCTCGGAAGAGTTCTGTAAATTGAGGCGCGAGTTCTTCGGATTCCTCTTTGGCGCCAAAAACTACCGAGGCGTTCGAGAGACGATGATTGCTGTCTCGCGCCAAAGAAATGGAGCCGTCCCCAACCAAATATCCGATGTAGTGCGCAAACGGCACGCTCCATGCGCGAGGCAGCGTCACCGGCCTATAGCGCTTCGTATTCCGCCCTTCCCAGCCGCTTGCGAATAGTGCCGCTTCGTCAAGGGAAAATGAAAGAGAAGAACGCTCGAATAATACCGGCAGCGTGGAAATCATAACCTGATCGTCTGATCGCAGGTCTTCTGCGGCAACCATGCCTCGATTCTTCGTGAAGAATCGATGGTTTTTAGTCGCTCGCACTTCCATGCCGTTGGAAAAAATAAGGCGATACACATCATTTACTCCCGTCATCATAATCTGTGCGGGACGGGAGGAGCTTAACGAATCTTGGGGCGTATCTTTTCTGGTCGCATTATGCGTAAATACACGAATTGCCTCACCTGTATTTGCTCGCTTGTATAATTCTTCAAACGCGAGGAGTCCTTTGTCTGTATAAATGAGTGCATCACCGGTAAAGCACGGATTGGACGCGTTTATCCTTCCGGTATTGGGACACGTGTGCCACTTGTTTATAATCGTATCGTACTGCATCCCGGGATCGCCGGATTCCCACGCGGCCTCCGCAATCGCATGCATAAGATCACGCGCGCGGTATTCCTGGGCGGGTTTGTCGGTCCCGACGAACTTTGTCGTAAATGTCTCATCCCGCTCAACGGCTTCCATGAACTCATCGGTCACGCGAACGGAATTGTTCGCGTTCTGATATTGGATTGAATTCCATGCGGGGTTATTCAAGTCATACATGTCATACCCCGTCTCCATGAGCGCATGGACTTTCTTCTCCTCCTCGGCCTTGCAGCGAATAAAACGCATGATGTCCGGATGATCGATGTTCAAGACCACCATCTTGGCCGCGCGCCTGGTCGAGCCGCCGGATGCAATCATACCCGCGACAGAATCCGCTCCGCGCATGAACGAAACCGGACCCGATGATACTCCGCCTCGTGAAAGCGTTTCCATGGACGAGCGGAGAGGAGAAAGATTTACGCCTGCCCCAGACCCGCGCTTGAAAATCATTCCTTCGGTATAGATCCAGTCAAGAATCGATTCCATATTGTCATCCACCGCAAGGATGAAACAATTATGAACAACAACATTATTACTAAGATATTCGCCGCTTGATGTCTGGATATCATATACAACCTCTTCTCCTAAATCTTTTATTTCAACAATCTCTTCCTCGCGAAGATCGGGGATGTTTTTTTGATTTGGCGCTTCGAGAGACCGCAGAAGTTTTTCTTGTTTTGACGCGCTGATAAATCCGATTCGATCTGCAAATTTTCTGCGTTCGCTTCCAGCACTAATATCCACCTCATAAAGATCCCCGCGATTGACCCTTGGTTCTTTTTTTCGGCGAATACGGGAATAAATACCAAGACCATAAAGCAATAATTGGATATCGTGCATCCACCCCTCACTTATCGTATCAATAGCTACATGAATCGATGTATTATTTATACGAACAAATCCCTCGCCCTGAAAAACGCTTTTTACATACGCCTCAATAACGGCCGGGGAACTTCTCCAAAGTATAGCCGGTACCCGAATTGCATTTCTTCGTGCCAAAAGTTCGTATGTATCCACGAAAGCGCGCAAAACCTCTCCATAAAGCCGAACTCTCGTAATAGGTGTTCCCGCCTTTGTTTTTGTAATACGTATTTTTCTATGAACATTTGGAAATACTACATTGAGATGACTTTCGATCCATTGTCTTTCCTCTTCCGTCACCGCAACAAATTCAATCGTCAAAGAGTTATTGGTACCCGTATGATATTGTCCGACAAATCCATCAGCCTGTAGCCACCCGGCAAGGGCCGCTTTACTGATTTCTAAACTGGAGGATCCAACACCAGCTATAGAAATTGTTCGGGTGAGCGTCTCACCACCAATCTCCGAATACCTATTTGTACCGGAGAAGAGAGACGAATTGTCCAATCTTTCTGAAATTTCACGATGGGGGTAAAGATGAAGCCGCATGCCAGTTTTGAGTTCATCGACGCGGAACCATTGCGGTGTAGTTCTTCGTTCGTGTACGGCTCGAACCTGATGATCGCCAGTTGCTTCAATATACGTCCCGTTTCGCAGCGCCACTTTATAAACTTTTTTAATGCCATTATTTTTTACAGCGACGACTTGAGTGATGCCCCGCGAATCATATACCGGCAAACCAATGAGATTTTCTTCCACTATTTTCCCGATCGGATAAAATCCGACCGGCGTACTTACCAGAGCACGATATGGTTGGCAGGCCGAGCATTGCGGCGGATCTTCAACGCCAACGTTAAACCACACGGGAGAATTGAACGCCGCTTTTTGATGGAGAAGTATATGCGTGAGCTCGTCCGCAAAAATCTCGGCCTCTGTATCCGCAGAAAAATATCCGGAGTCACGGCCCCACGCGCGGATGACAGAAACAACACGGGAAATCATTGAACGCACAGACGTCTCGCGCTCGGGCGAGCCGATTCTCCCCCGGAAATATTTCGATCCCGCGATCGAAGCCGCGTTATCAGACCAAAACGCCGGAAATTCAAGCTCGCGCTCCTCCTTTGACCCGTTTGACCCGCGTACAAGAACCTTGTGCATTCGCCATTCAATCTCATCAAAGGGGTGAACGCCCGCTTTTGTGAAACGGCGCTTCAAGGGTAACACCCGCTTACGGTTTTGGCGCGCTCGCTCGATCTGGTTCTGCTTCGTTACTCCCGGCATACAAATGAGTTCCGTTTTCCGATAATTCCAGAGAGCAGACGCTCTCAACGGTATCAAGGAAAGGGTTCAGTGATTAAAAATAATGCCCATACGGGCGGATCACGCGGAAAAGAAGAGATAAAAATTCTCTTTCGCCCCCCTCGGTTTCTGTCCTCGGGCGAAAGAGAATTCTCGATCACTTCTTTTCAAGAAGTAGTGTGAAGAAGCATTTTGCGGCCAAACGCATCCGCAAAATCCTATCTCCATTATACGCACGCGCATTCACACACGGTCAAAGAATTTCTGTGGATAACCCGAAATTCATTGACAACCAAGAAGAGAAATTTCATGGTGAACCCATTACCACGACACTCCAGCCATATCCTCTGACAAACCAATCCTATATATACGCCATTCCTCCTCGCCCCGTTAAAAATTCTATCTCTAATAAGATAAAACCTCCATCTATAGAATCGTGGTAACGGGGTAAAGGTTACGCCATATAAAAATGTCCGTGAACCCCGTTAGAGATTTAGTGGGTACGATAGATTGATCCCGGAATGAATCTGGAGGCAAATCTGCCTTACATACCAGATATTGTGCCGCATTTCTAACGGGGTGAAGCAAAAACCCGCTCGAGGCGGATTTTTCGATACTGTCCTTTAGAGATATATCGTATATATGCAATTATTTAAGCTTCCGCCGTAAAAATGCCGGCACCGCATCCCATTCTGATTCGGGCTCTCGCTCTTCCCGGGAGGAACGCGCCTCCTGGGGCGCGAAACGCTTCACCGCCTGGGTGGCTTCATCGGACTCAACCGCTTTTGCCGCTCGCACCTCCGTAAACCCGGTCGCGATCACCGTAATCTTGATCTCTCCCTTTTTCAAACGGTCATCGTGGACTGCGCCAAAAATGACTTTTGCGGTTGGATCAATGGAACCCGTAATCACCCGCGCGGCTTCGTTTATTTCCCACATAGTAAGATCCGTTCCTCCGGATACGTTAAACAAAACCCCGCGAGCGCCGTCTATGGAAACATCAAGAAGCGGAGAATTTATCGCGGCCTTTGCCGCATTCACCGCCCGATCCTCTCCGGCGCCGTACCCAACGCCCATCAACGCAGTTCCCGCGTCTGCCATAATGGCTTTGACGTCTGCAAAATCAACATTAATGATGCCGGGCGTAATAATAAGATCGGAAATTCCTTGGACTGCTTGGCGCAAAACGTCGTCGCAAATCAAAAATGCGTTCAAAAGAGGGGTCTCTTTGTTGATAACGCCGAGAAGTCGATCGTTATGAATCGTTACAAGGGCGTCAACCCGGTCACGAAGCTGGAACCACGCTTCTTCCGCAATGCGCTTTCTCTGCTCGCCCTCGAATGAAAACGGTTTTGTTACAACGCCTATCACGAGCGCTCCCGCATCCCGCGCCGCTTCCGCGACAACGGGCCCCGCGCCCGATCCCGTCCCGCCGCCAAGCCCCGCCGTCAAAAAGACCATATCAGACCCCTTAAGCGTTTCGTGAATTTCGTCTCGATTTTCTTCAGCGGCCTGGCGGCCCACTTCCGGATTCATCCCCGCGCCAAGACCTTTCGTCAGATTCTTTCCGATGTGGATTTTCATACGGGCTTTTGTAAAATGCAAATCCTGCGCGTCGGTATTTATCGTCACAAAATCAACGCCGTTGATTTTGTGGTCAACCATTCTTGTAACCGCTTTCCCGCCGGCGCCACCGACTCCCACAACCTTTATTCTCGCATATGTTTCTATGTCTGGCTTCAATTGGGGCATAATCGGTCCTCCTGTTACTCTTTTTTATGGCATTAATTACCGATAACACTATGAGACAGCACCCGGACGCGGCGGTATTCTCTCTCGGACATGGCTTTCCTCTTACGACATTCGTATCACGTCCTTTATAACTCTGCAACTGCCCACCTGATGCGTGACATATTATGGAATAAGAGATCGGAACCACCGCATCCACCGATTTTCCGAAAGCGCCGGAAGACCCTTGCTCCATGCGCTACCCCCTTCACGAACCATTCTGTCCGCCCATATAAGTACGCCGAGTGCGGGCGCAAGCGAAGGCGACGAAACGTCATCGGCAACCGCAGTAAACTCTTGGAGGACCCCGCGCTCAATCGGAAGACGCATCTCCTGTTTTGCAAGATCAACAAGGCCCGGCAGAAGTGAAGAGCCGCCTACAATGACAACCCCCGCAGGCAAAAGCTGGATGCGATTTATTTTTTTGAGCTCTCGATGAAGAAGTTCAAAAACATCCCCCATACGGGCTTCGATAATCTCGGCGAGTTCCCGGCGCGAGTATATCGCGCCTTCCCCCTCGACAAAATCGGCGAGGCGGATGTTTTCCCGCTTCGGGAGTTCTCGCGGGAGACAAGAGCCGTATGCGAGTTTTATTGCTTCCGCAACGTCGATATGGGTCCGGAACCCGATCGCAATGTCATTCGTAATGTGCCCGCCGCCGACCGGCAAAACTCCGGCCTGCATGGGGACCCCTTCTTCGAAAACTATGAAGCTTGCTGTCCCGCCCCCGATGTCCAAGAGCATGACGCCAAGCTCCTTTTGCCGCTTCGTGAGAACAACCTCAGCTGTCGCGAGGGGTGAAAAAACAAAATCTTCAACAGCGAGACCGACGTGCTCGAGCGTTTTTGAAATATTTTTGAGAAACGGCGACGCGCACTCGATGATGAGCGTATCCACCTCGAGGCGCACGCCGTGCATCCCAACCGGATCCTTGACGCCCGATTCGTTATCCACCTTGAAATCGCGGGGAACCATATGGATCACCTCGCGATTCGGCTGGCGTGGCAGGAAGGACTGAGCGGCTGATACCGCTCGCTTCACATCCTCCGGAGAGATTTCCCCGTCCGCGCGGGAAACAGCAACGACCCCGCGGGAAGAAGCGACGCTCACTTGAGCCCCACCCACCGCAAGCCACACCGACTTTATCGAAACACCACTGGCTCTACGCGCGTCGTCGACCGAACGCCGGATTGCCGCCGCAGCCTCTTCGATATCAACAATCGCTCCCCGGCGGACACCCGCAGACGGAGAAACTCCGATACCCAAAATATGAAGCCCTTCCTCGCGCTTGCGGCGCTCCGCAACGATCGTATGAATCGTCGATGTCCCAATATCAAGTGCTGTAATAATTCTTCCCATGGTATAACCTAAAAATTTATGCCCGAGTCGGGGTGGCGATACGCGTATGGCGCGGTCTCTGCGAGTGCCGCGCGGCATCCAATAGACGTGCTTCAAGACGCAGGGTTCTTCCATCCGCTCCTTGTGACTCCTCGTGGTGGAGGCCGGAAAGATGAATCATGCCGTGAAGGACCATCCGCGCCGTTTGAAACCGCGCATCCAGCCCGGCATTATGCGTTTCGCGGCGGATTACCTCGGGACAAATAATAATCTCTCCATACTCCTTTCCGTAGCGAAATGAAAGGACGTTTGTTGCTTTCGAGCGCCCGCGGTATACCCTGTTCAAAACCTGCGATCGGGCAGAAGAAACGGGAATCACCTGAATCATGCGCGGAAGTTGCGCCCGGAGGCCTGCGGGAAAACGACGACGAAAAAACGAAACGTATGCGGGTGTCATCCAAGTATAGCTTTCACCGCTCGGGAAACGCGGTCACCGGACGCCCTACCCCCAAAACGCTTCATTACTTCTCTCATCACGCGACCGAAATCTTTCGCGCCAACACTCCCGAATTCAGCGACAACGCTTTCTACGACAGCTTCAATCGCGGCATCATCGAGCTGGGCGGGAAGATACGCTTCAAGGATGGAAAGTTCTTGTTTCTCTTTCTCGACGAGATCCGGACGGCCTCCTTTTTCAAATTCAATGATTGCGTCCCGGCGCTTCTTCGCTTCAGAGCGCAAAACACCGAGGATGTCTTCTTCGGTAATCTCGCCCACCTCCCCCTTCCCGCGTTTGTCAATCTCGCGGTTATGGATCGCGGAAGAGAGCATACGGAGCGTCACGAGCCGCCGCTCGTCCTTCGCGCGGAGCGAACGCGTGGTATCTTCGGCTATTGCTGTTTTGAGTCCCATACACTTCTTTTTTTACCTTATAGAAAAACACCCGCGCGGTCAATCACGAGAATCTACAAAAGCCACACACCGTGCGGCTCATAACTCCAAAAACCGCCCGAATCCTATCGCTCGTTTGCCACCTTCCCGAGTTTTTCGAGGCGCACCCGCTCCTTCTGCTTTATGATCCTCCGGAGCGCACGCACACGCACGGCCCGTTTTGTCGGTTTCGCCGTGTGGAATTTAAGCTTCCGCGCGCCGATCAAAACCCCGGACTGCTGGACGCGGCGGGTGAAGCGTCGCAAAAGCGCACCCACGGTTTCATTTTCTTTTCTTCGCACTTCGAGCATAGTTTCAAATGAAAAATTTAAAAGTCAAAAATAAAAATGACAATGCAAAATTATAAAATTATCGCCGGAGGCGCACCGCAATTTTCCATTTTGATTTTTGCATTTTTAATTTTAAACGTGTAACAGCACGCCATTATCTAACTCTCCCTTGGGCCAGCCGGCGAGCAGATGCAGATGAAGATGGTCAATCACCTGCCCGCCCTCGCGGCCGACATTAAACACTAATTTGTATCCAGCGAGGCCCTGTTCTTTGGCGATTCGCTTCGCGGTATAAATAATTTTTTGAATAAGCATCGCGTGATTCTCTTCAAGATGCGCGATGGAGGCAACATGCTCTTTCGGAATAACCAAAAGGTGAACGGGCGCCTTGGGATGAATATCACGGAATACTCTTATAACATCATCCTCAAAGACCGTATCTGAAGGTATCACACCCACTCCAATTTTACAAAAGATGCAATCCACAAAATCATCGAATAGCGAATCTGTTGCGAATGTACGAATTATTCATTGATCGCATTCGTTTATTCGTACTGATTCGTTATTCGTTGATGGTTTACCTTCGTTTATTCGTGATAAATTCGTTATTTGCTGATTTTATTTCTTCAACCTCCTCTTCAAAAACTCAATCAACTTTTCTTGAGAAATCGTTTCCTGAATGCCCGACTCCATTTCCCTGACGATGATCGTCGAGTCGAGCGCCTCTTTCTGGCCGAGAATGAGGGCGATCTTTGCGCTTACCCGCTCGGCGATTTTCAACTGGGACCGAATCGAATCCTTCCCGAGGGATTCCTCGACCGAGACCCCGCCTTGGCGGAGATCTTCGAGAAGCGGCAAGCTTTTTTTCTTTGCGGCGTCGCTCAAATGAGCGAAAAACACATCAATTTTTTTCGCGCCCGCGCCGAGCTTCCCCTTATCGATCAAGATCTGCTCAACACGGTCCATGAAAACCGAACCTCCAACGACATCCAAACGCTTGCCGTAGACCGCCTCGCCCGCCCTCATCATCCTCCCCCCCTCGGCAAGAAGGTGGGTCGTAGAAACGCCGCTCTCTGCTGAAGGTACTCTATAGACGAATTCAAAAACAATCGTATCGTACCAAAGTCCCTCAAGAAAAAGCGAGTGGTCCAAAGAATACGGAATCCCCGACTCCCCGAGAAACTCAAGTATTCCCCGTAAGTGTTTTTTGCATATTTCGCAGAGAAAGTCAAGAACTTGCGGTGCCTGCTCAAGAATCCGCTTGCATTCGTCGTCATCGCAACGAAGCACTTTTACGTTTGACGATTTTGATTTGCGCTTACAATTCTTGCAGAGCCGCAAGACGCGGTTACGAAGGTAGGACGCGAGGGAAGACCGAAACCCGTTCCGGCATAGTGCGCAACCGACCGCATTGATGCAGAGCTCGACGCGTTCGCCGAGGCCCAATTTTTCAAACGCCTTCCAAAAAATCTGGATTATCTCCGCCTCCGCGATAGGCCCTTCGTCTCCGATCATGATAATCGCCCATTCGCGATGTTCAACAACGTCTTCTTTCCGATGGGCGGGCGCAAAAAACACCTGCTCTTCCATATAAAACTTGAGGGGATGCGGGAAATCGTTCATTTTGTTCTCCTCATATCCCCGAAGAATCGAGAGAAGCCCCGATATGCGAAGCAGCACTTCCTCTCCAGACCAGAGACGCGCGACGACGGGCGCGCGCTCGTC
>Ga0155885_104_pt1 | contig 12591 bp, 11 predicted proteins | sample RifCSPlowO2_01_FD_107539 | JGI IMG/M metagenome (GOLD analysis project Ga0155885, IMG submission 107539) | Candidatus Wildermuthbacteria bacterium RIFCSPLOWO2_01_FULL_48_16
TATGGGCCGTGTCTCAGTCCCATCGTTGGGGAACGCGCTCTCACGCCCCCTACCCGTCATAGCCTTGGTGAGCCATTACCTCACCAACAAGCTGATAGGCCGCAGGCCCTTCCTCCAGCGCATTGCTGCTTTACCCTTGCGGGGCCATCAGGCATTAGCCAACCTTTCGGCTGGTTATTCCTGTCTGAAGGGGAGGTACCTACGTGTTATGAACTCGTTTGCCGCTGACCTCGACTTGCGTCGAAGCCCGCACGACTTGCATGCCTTATCCACGCCGCCAGCGTTCATCCTGAGCCAGGATCAAACTCTCTGGCTAAACCCAGCTCCAGTTCTTGCGAACTAGGGCTGAATCAAAGAATAGAATCGGAACAACTGTAAAGAATCAATGATTCTTCTATTCAATTTTCAACGTGCGCGGAGTGTGCGTTTTTCCCGAAAACAACTCCCGAAGACATTCAAACTTTGAATCCCTTCGGGAGTAGTCTTTCGTCTTATGTGTCAACGTGTCACATACTCTTCCAGTAGTTATAGTACTCCCCCGCCACCTCTTGTCAAGCGCTTTTGTGAGCCAGCGGTCGGATTTGAACCGACGACCTTCACTTTACAAAAGTGTTGCTCTACCGCTGAGCTACGCTGGCGCTATTTCTTACTCACTTCTTTCCAATACCCTTGAGTGAACTTCTTGCTCTCTTCTTGAGACTTCTTCCTCATGCCAACGAGCCATTCGTCTGCCTTCCCTTCGAGTCTTAAAGCAAAAATACGAACTTTAGAAAGCAATGTCTGCAAAAATATCTCGGGGCTGCTGAACCACTTGAAAACCGTGGAATCCTCAACTCCATTCTTTAAGGTAACGACAAGTGATTCCTCGTTTTCTGTAGGAACTTCCAAGAGCGCGGGAACTTTGCGCGAAATTAGGTACGCCAAGCCCGTCATACTCGAAACCAATGTAACAAATGCAATTATGTTTGCCATGGCTATATCTCAAACCTGCTGAACCTCTTTACTATAATATTCTCTCCGAGTTTTGCAACAGCGTTTGTGATAATATCCTTCACGGTTTTTGCGGGGTCTCGAATGTAGGGCTGTTTCTCCAACTCCTCTACGGTGTCTGGATTCATAGAAGCAACCTGCAAAGCCAGTTCGTGGCAGAGATTTCTGAAATCCTGCGACTTTGCCACAAAGTCGGTTTCACACCGAACATCGAGCAATGCTCCCACCTTTCCGTTCGGGTGCAGATAGGTTTCAATCAACCCCTCTCCCACTTCCCTTGTTTGCTTCTTTTCTGCGATTTGCACTCCCCTACTTTCCAAAAGCTTCCTTGCTTCTTCAAGGTTTCCCTTTGCCTCTTCCAGGGCCTTCTTGCAGTCCACAATAGGGAGATTGGTTTCTTCCCTTAATTGCTTAATTTGTTCCAGCGTTATTGCCATCTGCCTTTTCCTCCGCAACCGGAGCTTTTACGCTTTGTATCGCTTCTTTCAACTTCCCCAGAATGTATTCAATGGAGCTTACCGCGTCATCATTGGCGGGAATTGGATAGTCAATAAGCGTAGGGTCAATGTTCGTGTCGCAAAGAGCGACTACCTTGATCTCTTTTTTCACGGCTTCCCGCAAGGCAAGATTGTTTTCATCAAGGTCAAGAACGAACACCGCGTCAGGAAGTCGGGGCATGTTGCGAACGCCTCCATACTTCTCTTCCAGGTCCTGAATTTCCTTGTTGAACTGCATCTGCTCTTTTTTCGTGTACTTCTCAAGCTCTCCCGATTGCTTCTTCTCTTCCAGTTCCTTCATGTACGTGACGCGCTTTTGAATGGTGTCAAAGTTCGTCAGGGTGCCTCCGATCCAGCGTTCCGCCACATAGGGAATGCCGCATTCGTCCGCGGCGGATTTCACCAAGTTCCGTATCTGCACCTTAGTGCCCACGAGCAGGAGTACTTTCCCTTCACTTCTCAGTTTTTTCACGAACTCCAGGGCGCTGTCTAACTTCTCTTTTGTTTTTTCCAAATTAAAGATGTGCACCGTGTTGCGAATGCCCGCGATGTAAAGCTTCATCTTAGGATGGGTTTTCGAGGTCTTGTGGCCAAACTGAAGCCCCGCTTTTGACATCTCGTCAAGAACGGGATTAACCTTCTGTTCGCCAGTTGGCGGAGTATCTTTTAATTCAATCGGCATATCACGATTCTCTATACCATGCTTGCCTTGGGAAATCAAGTGTGATAGACTGGTTTCGATGAAAGAGAAAATACATCCAACCTATTTCCCAAAGGCAAAGGTGGCGTGCTCGTGCGGCAACACCTTTACCGTAGGGGCAACCCTTGAACTCATTGAAACCGAGGTATGTTCAGCTTGCCATCCCTTCTACACCAAGAAGGACCGGTCAACCGACCAGGTAGGCCAGATCCAGAAGTTCAAGGCAAGACTTCTCAAGGCAAAGAAAAAGGCGTGATAGACACCGCTCCCCTCAAGGAAGAGTACCAAACACTTCTTCAAGAACTCACCAACCCCGAGCTCATTTCCAATTGGGAAAAGTTTCAGGAACTCTCGAAACGACGGGCGTTCCTTGAAAAAGTCCTCAAAAAGACGGAGGAACTGGAAGAACTGAAACAGCGAATCGAGGAGAACAAGGAAATCCTGACAACCGAAGGTGACCAGGAACTTTCTTCTTTGGCGCAAGAAGAACTCGTTGCCCTCCAGAACCAGATACAGTTATTGGAAAAGGAAATAGAAGAAGTGACAACGCGCCAGGAACAGAACTTTCCCACTTCGTTGATCATCGAGGTGCGGCCAGGAACCGGAGGCGAAGAAGCAGCTCTGTTTGCCAAGGATTTGGCAGAAATGTACCAGAAGTACGCTCAGGCAAAGGGCTGGAAAGAAACCGCTCTTGACCTTACCTTAACTGAACTTGGAGGAATAAAGTCAGCTTCCATTCTATTTGAAGGAGAAGACGCCTTTGAAAAGCTCCAGTACGAAGGCGGGGTGCATAGGGTCCAAAGAATTCCCGCGACTGAAAAAGCAGGTAGGGTGCATACTTCAACCGCGTCTATTGCGGTTCTGCCTAAACCCACTTCTTCCCAGCTTCAGATTAACCCCGCTGATGTTGAAATTGAGTTTTACAACGCTTCAGGCCCTGGAGGCCAGAACGTGAACAAACGGAAAACCGCGGTGAGGTTGACCCATAAACCCACAGGCCTTGTGGTCACCTCGCAAGGTTCACGGGGCCAGCAACAAAACAGGGAATCTGCCATGGCGCTTCTCTCGGCGCGATTGCTTGAACAAAAAGAATCTGCGAGCGAAGAATCGGTTTCGGGCAAAAGAAAGGCGCAGATTGGCTGGGCAAAGCGAGCGGAGAAAATACGAACGTACAACTTTCCCCAGGACAGGTTAACAGACCATCGCATTGAGAAATCTTGGCACGGCCTGGAAAAAATCCTGCAAGGAGGCCTAGACGCTGTGGTAGACGCACTTCTGGAATACCAAAAAACAAAAGAGCCCGCGTGAAGCGGCGCTCTTTTTTTATTGCTGAGAAAGCGGGCCGTTGTTGTTCGCCAGGGCCTTGATATCCGCATCATACCCTGCGGCGATTCGCATCACAGAATCTCCGTAAAAGCGGTATCTCGTGTTCGTGGTTCCGGAGAAATATATCATAGCTGCTCTCCATTCGGAGTTGTAGTCCTGTTTGCTGGCTCCGTAATCGCCAAGGTATAAAGCTGCCGCGTAGAACGCGTCGTGGATATTCCAGGGGTCAGCCGGCCTTCCCAGGGCCAAAGCGAGTCTTGAGCGGTAGCGCGTCCAGGTCGAAGGGATGAACTGGGCAGGGCCCATTGCTCCCCCATAACCTCCCACACTCGGAATGGGACACGATACGGCGGTCTTCGTAAAATCTTTTCCGAGCTCTTGCGTTATCTGTATGAAGGGCTGAACGTCACGCGTGGGCTTCATGACATTCTTTACCGCAACTCCGTTGGTACGAACTCCGGCACCTGTCTGGGTATTGGCCACATAGCACTGGCCTACGTTCTTTCCCAAGCTAGACTCCTGGGTCAATACAGCCAGCAGTAAGGCGGGTCGCACTCCGGTTTGCGCCGAAACAGAGTTTGCGATTGCCAGCGCCTCTCCAAAGGTAGGGGCCTGGGGCACGCCAATCAATTCAAAAAGCCGGTTCCTGATTTGCGCTGCTTCCTTCTTGCGGTCGTCCAAGAGCTTTTGGTACTCAGACTCCTTTCCTTTGGTCACCTGCAAGAGCTGTTCGGTCTGCGTTTTGGTGTTCTGGCTTTCTTTCTTTTGCAGAACCTGAATACGCTGGTAGTGTTCTTCTTCCTGTTTTTCAGATTCCAGATTTCCTTTCTGAACCGCAAGGTATGACTGGAGCTCTGTTAAATTCGCCAGCAACTCCTTATTCTTTTGATTCAGTAATTCCAAAGCCAGCACGTTGGAAAAGAACCCTGAAAGCGTGGAACTCGAAAGCACCATTTCAGGGAAGGTTTTCACGTCTTCCTGCGCTAATTTCCGCAGAATATCGCTCACCTGCGCTTTTTTTACCTCAACATCGGTAAGCGTTTGGCCAATAGATGCCTCGGTATCGCTTATCTGGAACTTCAAATCCTGAACCAGCTTTCCGCTTTTCTGAATTTCAAGGTCGAGCTTGTAAATCTTGCTCCTTAAAATGTAGATATTGTTCTCAAGGGTTTTCTTTTCCTTCTGGGTCTTGGTAATGTCGCCCTCAATGGCGTTTATCTCGGCTTCCAGTTTTTTGAGTTCCTGCTCCAGTTGCGTTCGTTCCTCGGTTGGTGTCTGAGAAAACGCCAAAAGCGGGGGCAAAAGCAAACCCAATACTGCTAAAAGGGTTATGAAAGATATGGTGATGCGTTGTATGTTCAGTTTCATTTCTTCTCTTTTGCAGGTTCCTTGGGAGCGGCCTCTCCCGCTGCTGTTTCTTCCTCTCCTTCTTCTTCCTTCTTTTCTTTTTCGATCTTCTCAACGTCTTCCACCTTTTCTTCAACCGGAAGCGCCAACTCTTCCTCCACCTTTTCGGGAGGCACAACCTGGGCTACTATTTCATCCTCATGGCCCAATATTTCAACGTTCGGATTGTCGCTCAGCAAATCTTTTAACAGAATTCTGGCTTCAAAGGTCGCGAGATTCTCCACGTTCACCGAGATCTCATGCGGCAAATCGCGAGGCAAGGCGCGCACCTCAACCTCCTGGATATTCTTAATGAGCGTGCCAGCCAAGTCGCGCACTGCCAGAGGAACGCCCTCAAAGACCAAAGGTACTTTCAAGGCGATCTTCTTATCCAAAGGCGGCTGGTACAAATCAGTGTGCAAAATGTTCGAACTCACGGGGTCACGCTGAATGTCATGAATAAGAACCGGGAGTTCTTCCTTGTCAAAGCGCAGGATGACGAGCGTGCTCTCTCCTGCTTCCTTGAACACCTTCTCAAACTCCTTCTTGTCCAGTATCAAAGACACCGCGTCTTTCCCGGGGCCGTACAAGACCGCGGGAATCTTTCCCTGCGCTCTCAAGGCATCCACTTTTTCTGCTTCCTTTTTTCTTATGACTGCAGTTAATTCCATAGCGTTACACCAAAAATGCTGCTGCTAATATTGCGATAATGTTTACTACCTTAATCAAAGGGTTAATGGCAGGACCTGCCGTATCTTTGTACGGGTCCCCCACCGTGTCTCCGGTGACAGCCGCTTTGTGGGCGTCACTCCCCTTTCCTCCAAAAGCGCCTGCTTCAATGTATTTCTTGGCATTGTCCCACGCGCCTCCTCCCGAAGTCATGGAGAGAGCAACGAAGAGACCGGTCACAATGGTTCCCATGAGAAACCCTCCCAGTGCTTCAGGCCCTAGAAGGAACCCTACCACAAGAGGCAGGAGTACTACAAGGAGCGTAGGGAAAATCATCTCTTTCAGGGCCGCCTTGGTAACAATGTCTACCGCGGAGGCATAGTTGGGTTTCGCGGTCCGCTCCATGATGCCCGGTATCTCGCGGAACTGCCTGCGCACTTCTTCAACCACCGAACCTGCCGCGTTTCCCACTGCTCTCATGGCTAAACTTGCGAACAGGTACGGAAGCGCTGCTCCCAGAAGCAAACCCGCCAGCACAGAAGGATTCCCCAATTCAAAACTGAAAGCAATTCCCGCGGTTTCCCGCGTCAGTTCCTGGGTGTAGGAAAAGAACAATACCAAAGCAGCCAACCCAGCTGACGCAATGGCATAGGCCTTGGTAACCGCTTTGGTGGTGTTTCCCACTGCGTCCAACGCGTCTGTTGCTTCTCGAGTTCCTTCAGAGAGATTTGCCATTTCCGCGATTCCTCCCGCGTTGTCGGTAATGGGGCCAAAAGCGTCTATGGCAACCACAATACCAGCCAAAGAAAGCATGGCAACGGTTGCCAGGGCAACTCCGAAAAGTCCTCCCAAAGCATACGCTCCCAAAGCTCCCGCAACGATTACTATAATAGGAGCCGCGGTTGCCTCCATGCCCATGGCAAGACCCATAATCACATTGGTTCCAGACCCTGTCTGCGAAGCTTTTGCAATGGTTTGAACAGGCCTGAAGTTCTTTGACGTGTAGTATTCGGTAATGGCAACCATAAGAATCGTTACCGCAACTCCAATAACCGCGCACCAGAACCAAGGCATAAGTTCTTCTTCAAACCCAAGGCGCTGCAATACGTAGAAGAATCCAAGGAGCGAAAGTACTGCAGACGCAACAAGCCCTTGGTACAGCGCCTTCATGATCCCCTTTCCAAAAAGTTTCACCGCAAAGCTTCCAAGCACTGAAGCAAAAACCGCGACTCCTCCCATTAAAAGAGGTAACGCAAGGACTGCAGAAACACCGGGGAATAAAAGCGTTCCCAGCAACATGGCAGCAACCATGGTTACGGCATAGGTTTCAAAAAGATCAGCAGCCATACCGGCATCATCTCCCACGTTGTCTCCTACATTATCCGCGATGACAGCGGGATTGCGAAGATCATCCTCCGGAATGCCTACTTCCACTTTTCCCACAATATCTGCTCCCACGTCTGCTGCTTTAGTGTAAATACCGCCGCCCAAACGCGCGAACACGGAAATTAAAGAACCTCCAAAACCCAAGCCCACCAAGGCCTGAATATCATTGGTCAAAGCATAGAACCCTGAAACAGCGAGTAATGCCAAACCTACCACAAAGAATCCAGTTACCGCACCTCCTTTAAATGCAAACGAGAATGCTTTTTCCAAACCTGTTTTCGCGGCTTCTGCAACACGCACATTCGCCTTCACAGAAACCACCATGCCTAAAAACCCTGCTAAAGCAGAAGCTGCCGCTCCCAGCAAAAAGCCGAGCGCTATGTTTTTGTTTTCGGGGAACAGGAACCAAAGCAATACGAAAATAACAACAGCAACCACGCCAATGGTGCGGTACTGCCGCTTCAAATACGCGAAAGCTCCTTCTTGGATGGCTTTGGCTATTTCCTTCATCAAGGGGTCCCCTGCAGGGGCCCTCAAAACAACAGCTGCCAAGAACGCAGCGTACGCAATAGATGCTATAGACGCGATGACTGGAAAGATAAGCATAGGTTAGAGGGAACGCGCGACAGCTTCGAGATGCTTTACCAAAGTCGCCACATACCCCCATTCGTTGTCGTACCACGATAGCACCTTCACGAGGTCTCCGTCAATAACTCGGGTAAAGTTCAGGTCTACGATAGCTCCGTAAGGTTCTTTGAGGATATCAGAGGAAACCAGGGGCTCTTCAGTAACCTTTAGTATCCCCTTCCAGCGCGGCAATTGCGCAGCTTCACTCAATATGGTGTTCACTTCCTCAACGCTCGTGGGACGCGAAGCAACAAACGTGATGTCTGCTACAGAGCCCGCAACCACAGGAACGCGGAACGCAATGCCGTCAAACTTTCCTTCAAGTTCTTTCACGGCTCTCGCAACCGCGATTGCGGCTCCTGTGGAAGAAGGAACAATATTCTGACCTGCTGCCCTTCCTCGTCTAAAATCTTTTCCTCGGGTAGCTCCGTCAACCAGGTTCTGGGTCGCGGTGTACCCATGCACCGTACTTAGTACCGCTTTTTTGATTCCCAATTTCTCTCGCAACACCTCAACCACCGAAGAAGCAGAGTTGGTGGTACAAGAGCCGTTGGAAGAAATAACGCAGGTTGAAAGCGCGTCTTCGTTCACTCCCATCAACACTGTCTTCCCCTCTTCAGAATCCTCGTCTTTGGCAGGAGCCGTAATAATAACTCGTTTCGCTCCCGCTTCCACATGTACCCGTGCCTTTTCGTACGACTCAAACACTCCGGTTGATTCAACCACCACATCCACTCCCAGCATTCTCCAGGGAAGCTTTGCGGGGTCTTTTTCCTGCAGAACCTGAACCTCGTGCCCCGCGACCAAAAGAGACCTTCCTTTTACTTTCACATCCGCCTCAAGGCGGCCATACACCGTGTCATACTGCAAAAGGTATGCCAGATTCTCCATGTCACCCAGGTCATTCACGGCAACGATCTGAATATTGTTTTTCTCTAAAAGCTGGCGAAACAGCAGCCGTCCAATGCGACCAAAACCATTAATGCCTATCTTTGTCATCCCGTTAGAGGCAGGTCGCGGTCGTGACTGCGACTACTACCCTGTTATATTGTTTAAACATATCTTTCATTGTGGTACGTTTCCCGTTGAGATATACGCGACCGCGGCCTCTAACGGGATCATATTACGTCAGTATACCACACCTCCTTAACCTGGTTAAGGATGAATAAAAAAAAAGAGGAAGATCAACACCACTCTCCCAATAACCTCGATATAACAATTTCTTAACAGCTGTGTTATTTTTGTACACGTATCTTTTTTATGATGAAGAGGTCTACACAGCTTTCAAGCCCATATTCACGCATAGCTTGCTCGGTTTCTTCTACAACGTCTTTGTCCGAAACCCACACGCTCTCTTGAAACATTTGGTAGTCTAGAAACTCTAATCTATCGCGGAACGCATGGCGGACTTGCGCTCGCTGCTTTGGGATATCATACATAACCATAATCATCTTGCCATCTTTACGAACCGGCCATTCTGTTGTCTTGGCTCTCCCGGCCAGGGCTTTCTGCTTTCCCCTTTTCGTAAGTTGAGGAAAAGAAACGCCCTCGCCTTCCGGGATTTTAATGTATCCACGACTCTTAAGATACGACACAAATTGGCTAAAACTTCTCTTCCTATGCTTCCTTTCGTATGTATGACGAAGTTTTCGCCATTCGGTATTAAGTGTGTCTTTCAAAGAAGTACGAGAAAACATATTGTCATGAATATCGCCCATCCTCTCGAGAAACTCGTATAATTTCCAAAGAAATTCCTCTGTGAATCGCGGCTTCCTCATAAGAATAAAAATATGAAATGGGGCTATTACAATAGTTTTACACCTGTTATGTTATTGTACTATACCTTTTTCTGAAAACAAAATAAAAAGAGGAAGGCTGGAGGCCTCCCACCTGCGGGCAAAAGCCCGCTAGTCTTCGTATTTTGTGCAGCATACGGAGCATTGAAGTATGTACTTGGTAACCCCCCGCTTCTTCTTGTCGCCAACGTCGTAGAGAAAGCCCTTGCACCCCATCTTCGGACATCTAAGTCTGAAAAGTACCATTTCTGCTCCTTTAGGCAGCCCTTCGGACATCCTCAACCATGCGAGGCACTTTTTTGAGCCGCTCTTTCCATTCTTCTGCTTTTCCGTCTGGGACTGAAATTACGAGGACAACCGCGTCGTCGCGGGCGCGGGCGAAATCTGGCACAAACCCAAGTGCGTGAAGAAACCCTTCTGCTTGCGCGGCAGTAACCTCGCCGTTGAACAAAATCTGGAGTTGCGTACCCGGGGACTGTGGTGTTGTCAAGGTACTGCTCTTTCTTCCCTACCGGATTGCCTCCGGTATTGCGTCGATAATGTCGGTGGCGATTAAAGATTCGCCGAATTTCTTTCCTGCTATTTGGCCTGCTCTTCCATTAATGTATGCAGCTCCGGCTCCGGCATTCATGGGAGAGACGCCTCGCGCGAGCAAGGCTCCCGCGATTCCCGCCATAGTGTCCCCTGCTCCTCCCACACTCAAGAAAGGAGACCCGGTTTCGTCAATGAGCACGTCTTCTCCATTTGAGATAATGTCTGTTTTGACTTTCACCACGAGCGTGGTTTTCAGTTTTGCCGCGATTGCTTGAACTTCTTGAACGCGCGCTTCCAACTCCATGGGGCGAATGTCTTTTCCTCCCAGCAACGTCAACTCATAGGTGTTTGGCGTGATAAGGAACGGCTTTCCCTCCAATACCTCGGGGTTCTTTGCAATAGCGTGAATGGCGTCTGCGTCAATCACAACCGGAACATTGGTGCGCGAAAGATACTGCAAAATAGTTTCCTGGGTTTCTTGAGAGCGGCCCAGTCCTCCTCCAATGACCACGGAAACTTTCCCATGAGAAACGTCTTTTGCCGATTCAGTCATACCTATTAAGTTGGCAAGATGTGTCTGGTTCAAATGCGTTCCTTCCAAAGGAAAAGCGGCAAGAACAGGGGTAAAAGAAGCAATGATGTCTGCGGCTCTCTTGGGCGCGATAACACGCACCATATCTACCCCTGCGCGAAAGCCTGCCAAGGCAACCAGGGCGGGAGAGCCCGAATAGAACTCCCCTCCTCCAATAACAAGCATAAGGCCGTAGTCGTACTTCTTCACTTCAGGAGGCCTTTCCGGGTACAGCTCCTGTATAATGTCTTTACTTACTTTTATCATATGATCCGTTCCTGCTTTAAATGTTTTTGAATGTCTTTCCCGTACAAGGGGTGGCTCAGCGTGCTCCGGGCAAAAGAATACAGCCAGTTTTTCATATCCCCGCATTCCAGCCACGTGCCCTCCAATTCATAGCCATAGAGTATCTTACCATCTTTGGCCATTTCACCCAACACCTCTGCCAGCACCACTTCTCCTTTTTTGTTGGGTTTTGCTTTCTTCAAATAGTCATACACTTCGGGCGTAAGCACCCTCCTTCCCACTGAAACCAGGTCTGAAGGAGCAGCTTCAACGCTCTGGGGTTTTTCCACCAGCTTCTTTATCTTATAGAGACGGGTTGCTATCTTTTCAGCGCCCACCACTCCATAAGAAGTGAGTTTCTCTTGAGGGAGCTGAACCAAGCCCAACACCGGTTTTTGCGCGGTCTTGAACGTTTTCACGAGCTGCAGGGCCGCGGGAACGTTCGACACCATGACGTCGTCTGGATACACCACCATGCAGGCGTTGTCTCCCACATACTTTTTGGCAAGCAGCACTGCGTTGCCGTCGCCCTGCGGCTTTGTTTGCGTGACGAACGAAAACGAAAGCCCCTGCGAGAGTTTCTCAAGTTTCTTTACCGACTCAAGCAGGTCTTCTTTTTTCTGCTCTTCCAGTATTTTTTCCAATGCAGGAGCAGAAGAAAAGTATTCTGCCACCTGTTCCTTGTTACGGCTGTTCACAATAAACACAATGTCGGTAATGCCCGAGTTCTTGAGTTCCTCCACGGCGTACTGCAACAAAGGTTTCTCGGCCAAAGGCCAGAACTCCTTGGTCACCACTTTTGAGAGCGGAAGAAACCTGGTTGCAAGACCCCCGATAGGAATAATGGCTTTGGTAATTTCCATGCGGTAATATTACGTTCTCCTGAACCTCAAGAAGGCAGGCGTATCCCACTTCTTCTCCTGCTCCTGGAGGTCTTGGATTTCCTGATCAATGGCCTCTTTTACTTCGAGCGCGTTTCTCCGGGGTTTCTCCTGGGGAACTTCTTTCGTAGCTTGGAAAGGAAGCTTGGGCGCTATTTTGCGCGCCTTGCGGGGAGTTTTCTTTGAAACGGGTTTCTTTTGCTTTGGTTTCGCAGCCGCTTTGGGCTTCGCTTCTTTTTGGATTTGCCTTGTAGGTTCGCACCCAATGGCAAACAGGGTGACGCGCAACTTATTGCGGAACCTGGGGTGCGAAGTTATGCCAAAGATGATTTTCGCTCGAGGATTTTCCTGGAAAATAGCATTGCTCACTTGGGCAACTTCCTGCATTTTTATATCTTTGGAACCTGCCACGTTAAAAAGAATGCGTTCCGCCCTTCTGGGCCCGTATTGATACAACGTGTTGGAAAGCGCTTCTGTCAAAGCCGTTTTTGCCCTTTCTTCTCCTGCCGCGCTTCCGCTCGAAAGGAACGACAGCCTGCCTCGCCCCTGCAGCATGGTTTTAATGTCTGCAAAATCGGTGTTGATGAGGCCCGGGACGAACAGGGTTTCCAATAATCCGCCCAGCACTTCTGCCAGCTTCTTATTCAAAGACCCGAACGCGAAGCGCAAAGGAGTATCCCTTGAAACAATATTAAAAATAGAGTCATTCTGCAAAAGAACGTACGTGTTGACCAAGGGCTGGAGTTTCTGCAAAGCTGCTTCCGCTATCTGCCTTCGTTTCTCTCCTTCAAAAGAAAACGGCATGGTGAAAATGCCAATGGTCAGTATTTTTTCGCTGTTGCACGCTTCCGCGAACACCGGAGCTGCTCCAGACCCGGTCCCCCCACCCAAACTGGAAACAAGAACGCACAAGTCATTCCCCTCCAGCAGCTTCTTGATGTTC
>Ga0155885_124_pt4 | contig 9659 bp, 10 predicted proteins | sample RifCSPlowO2_01_FD_107539 | JGI IMG/M metagenome (GOLD analysis project Ga0155885, IMG submission 107539) | Candidatus Wildermuthbacteria bacterium RIFCSPLOWO2_01_FULL_48_16
ACCGCGAAACATCAAGTTTTGTCTCATCAATAACCCCAGCTTCCACAAGCGCGCGGCCAAGGTTCCCCCACTCAAACGGAAGCACAACTTTTTCGGGAAGAACCTCGTTTTCCAAATCCGAACCAAGGGCGTCAGGGCGGTCCGCGATGAAAAACCACGCGCTCAAGAGCACAAGCCCGCACACGAATACGGTAAACGGAAGGTAATCTTTTTTCTCAAGAATGGTTTGTTTCATAAGTTAGCAACATTGTTTCATTTTTTCTTCGAGCTCTTTGACCGTTTTGTTCGTCTCTTGCTTTCCGGAAGCTTTTAAGAAAACATACGCGAGCAAAACAAGAAATACAAGCGCTCCGAAAACCGCGTACCACTTCTCGTAGACCACTCCGTACGAGGTAACAAACCCCGCGGGAATGAACAGAATCTTCCAGAGAAGTTTTTTCTCTTCTGCCCCGATCTTTTTCTCAAGCTGGTACGCACTTCCCACAACCGAACCTCCTAGAAGCATTGCGAGCATAGCGGGATCAACAGAATACCCAAAGAACCTGGCTCCCAGCATGGCGAGCCAAGTTCCAGACACTCCCGCGCAAATTGCGCAAACCTTATACGGCAGGAATCTGTTGAGAATCCATACAAAGCAGGTGACCGCGAGTATGGAAGAAATAACAAGAAGTATGTTCATGAATTTACAAGAATAGAATTACGAGTCCTAAGACGACCATTGCAATACCTCCCCCGAATCTCATCAACCTGCTTTCCTTGCGCTGCCACGAACGCACCTTGTCTACCAAAACGGCGTTGGTCGCGATCAAAAGAATGAGCACAAGCGGCGCTATGAAGATGAGGTTATAGAACAAGAGATACCCAACGCCTCTTAAGTAAGACGCGGTGTCGTGCAGAAGCCCAAGCACCATGAAGTAAGGCCCTCCTGTGCACGGAAACTCACACAAGCCCACCAACGCGCCCAAGAGAAAGGCAGTTGGCAAAGAAGCTTTGTTCATGAGATCCGCCATTTTATGGTGAGCCGCTTCGGGAATCTTCAGCTTCAGAGGAAACGCCGGGAAGAACTCATTCACAATGTTTATTCCTCCCAAAACAATCAGTAGAAGAGCGCCCAGCTTTCCCATAAAATGCGGGGTGTTGAATAGATGCAGGGCCTGCAGAATACCCAAACCAATAAGCACGTACGCCACAAAGATACCAAGGATATACACTCCTCCAATAGTTAGAATGTTGGAGCGAACTCTTCCCAAGCTGAACAGAAACGCGATAGTCAACAAAAGAATAGAGAATGCGCATGGGTTAATGCTGTCTATTAAGGCAGCTACCGCAACCAGCGGGAACAGCCACGTTCCCTCATTGCTCACGCTCCAGAGCATATTTGCACCTCCCTGGCTGAATCTGAAGAACAAGAACAAACCCGCGAGCAAAACTCCCAGGCCCACGAAGACAGCAAGTTTTTTCATGGAGTTACGGTCGCCTCAAAGTTCAACTCAAGCGGCGCGCCATCGCTGTTTTCTACTATAATGGTCCGCTGCACCATGCCCACTCCCGCGGGGCCATGCGCCGCAGGGTCAAACACTGCTCTAACCTGCATACTCTCTCCCGGCTCCAGAGTTACGCCAACCTTTGGTATGAATCCGTGGCCTGCCATACCGTAGGGGCCGTAGGTTTTCCCGTCTTTCAAAACCAAGGCCTCAGTGCACATACAAGAAGTATATACCTTGCCTATGGTTATGGGTTCGCTTCCCTGGTTTATCACTCTGTATTCATGATTCACTTTTCCCTGGGCCATGGATATGGTACCGAACGAAAACATTCCATGCTCTGCCATGAACGTGCTTTGGCCAAGAACCTGGTTTTCTTGATTATTTTCCTGTTCGCTTGGCCTTGCCAAGAACACAATACCCGCGAACAAAATCGCAGTTACCCCAACAATGAGAACAATACTTTTATTCATCCCGTTAGAGGCAGGTCGCGGTCGTTACCGTGAATACTGCCAAATTACATTGAGTGATCAATCACACAAAAGATGCTTCCCGAAAGAAACACGCGACCGCGGCCTCTAACGGGATTCATCGCCTAACGAGCGGGGCTGAGTTGGCGTAATGAAAGCCAACGAGTGATCTGCTGTTTTAAGGGAGAGACGAAATGCGAAAAGAGGTTTCTCGAAAACCAAAGGAAACGCAAAGCATGAGGTTCTCTGCTCCTTGTACTAGCCAATACCGCCGCGGCCAGTAAAAGAATCAAAGCGAACACCGCGGTAGAAAACCCTTTAAAGCTCGTTAAATGGAATGACGCGTATGAGAGTGTGCCGCTTTGAGCAGGGCACTCCTTTCCTTGCACAACTTCAGCTAAGCACTTGCCGTGCTCATCCATTTGCCCCATTGCAAAAACGCTTACTGTTGCGGAAGCAAAAAAGGCAAGAAGAAGAAAAGCTGTAACTGCAAGTTTCATGATTCGAATATTATACCATCTTGGCGCGCTTGCGCAAAAGCTTGGGGAGAACCATCTTGCGCAGCCGCAAACTCTTGGGAGTAACCTCCAAGAGTTCATCATCTCCCAAATACTCAATAGACTCCTCCAGAGTTAAGGTAAGGGGCGTGTCAAAATGCTCTGAAACTCCCTCTCCTTTGGAGCGCATATTGGATAATTGTTTTGTCTTGCACACGTTCACCTCCAAATCTTCGGGTTTCGCGTTCTTCCCCACGATCATCCCTTCATATACCTCAACTCCGTGGCCCAGGAACAGCTGGCCCCGGTTCTGGGCATTGAGCAAACCATACGAATTCGTTATTCCCGACTCATAGGCAACAAGCGAGCCGTGCTGAATTGTTTTGATCTCTCCCACAAATGGTTTGTACCCGTGAAACAGGGTGTTCATGATTCCCTGTCCCTTGGTGTCTGCCATAAACTCGGTTCGGTACCCAATGAGCCCCCGTGTGGGAACCGAAAAACTCAAGAACGTCACTCCTTGCTCGGTTTTCATGTCTTCCAATATTCCTTTTCTGCTGCCCATTTTCTCAATAACTGTTCCAGAGAACGCCTCGGGGCATTCGATATACACATTCTCAAAAGGTTCCAGCTTTGTTCCGCTCTCTTCTTTGAGAATGACCTTGGGTTTTCCCACTTGCAGCTCAAACCCCTCTCTCCGCATTTTCTCAATTAAGATGGCTAAATGCAGCTCTCCTCTTCCTGAAACAATGAAAGAAGAATCGGTTCCTCCCATGAGTTCTACGCGCAAGGCAACATCATTGAGCATTTCCCGCTCCAGGCGCTCTTTTAAGTTGCGGGCAGTTGAATATTCCCCTTCTTTACCCGAAAAAGGCGAGGTGTTCACCCCAAAAAGCATCTGCACCGTGGGTTCTTCTATTTTCACGAATGGAAGCGCTTCGGGGCTTTCCGCGTCTGCTATGGTTTCTCCTATCTTTGCTCCTGTCATGCCGGTTAGCGCGACAATGTCCCCAGCAAACACCTCTTCAGCCCCTACCCGCTCCATCCCTTTGAACACCGAAACCGACGTTACCTTGAAAGGAACCAAAGAGCCGTCGTGCTGTATTTGCACAACCTGCTGATTGGCCTTCAAGGTCCCACGAACCAGCAACCCCACTGCCACTTGGCCCTTGTAGGAGTCATAGAACAGATTCACCACGGGCATTTGGGCTGGCCCTTCTTTCACTGTGGGAGCAGGGATCTCCTGTATGATAGCTTCGAACAAAGGTTCTACGTTTTTCAAAGACGCCAAGTCGGCGCTCAATCCTGCTTTTCCCTGTGTCGCGGCAGAATACAGCACAGGGAAATCTGCCTGCCGCTCTGTCGCGCCAAGTTCCACGAACAAGTCAAAGGTTTTGTTGAGCACCCATTCAGGCCTCGCATTCGGAATGTCTATTTTATTGATGACCACAATAATACGGTGCCCTGCTTCCAAAGCTTTCTTGAGCACGAACTTGGTTTGAGGCATGGGCCCGTCTTTTGCATCTACCAAGAGCAAAGCTCCCTGCACCATGAACATAATACGCTCCACTTCTCCGCCAAAATCAGCATGGCCGGGCGTATCCACAATGTTTATCTTGCAGCCCTTGTACTGAATAGAAGCATTCTTGGAAAAAATGGTAATACCGCGCTCCTTTTCGAGCTCATTTGAATCCATTAACAGCCCAGTTTGTTCAACTTTCACGCCAAAACCCTCTGATTGGCGCAATAACGCATCAACCAAAGTTGTCTTCCCATGGTCTACATGGGCGATAATGGCAATATTTCTGATGTTTTTCGAATCCATAACAATTCTTTATACAAGAAAAAATAGCTTTCGTCAATAAAAAGGCGGCTTTGAGGTTGTCTCTGCCGCCATGAAAGTCACATTTCCACGACATCAGCCCAGTTCTTCAAGGGAGATTGAACCCCTGCGGCTTCAGCCGGAGTCTTGCCTCCTAGTCTAGGATGTGGTCTGAAAAAGTTGTAATGAACTGCCCATCCAGAAACAGCCAGGTGGGCGGTGTTCCGGTTTCCGAGTCGCTGGAGAATCTGACTGCGGTCGCGCAGTACTCCAAGTATCCGTCTTGCTTGACCAGTCGAGACACGAACTGTAAACGAGCTGGCGGCCATCCCTTCACGCCCTGCGACGAGCTGGCCCTGCGTGGCCCCGATCTGCGGAATAAGCTCGTCGGTTAATATGACATCCGGCCAGGTGTTGGTCCTCCTGGTGGCGAGGTCGAGCAGAACACCGAAGTCGAGAACCGACTTCTTCATCGAGAACCCGGTGGCAAGCAAGAATCTGGTTTCTATATCCACGATGTCCCAAAGCCACACCGCTCGCGACATGGACGCGCGCGTCATGATCCTGGTCTCGCTGGCCGCCCAGATCTTGCCGACCTGCGCTCGGGCGCCAGACAAAGCTATCACGGCCTGACGGGTATACCGAGAGATCCAACGCCGGATGTTCGCGTGATCCGGCTGCATGCCGTACTGAAGCATCAAGTGCCTACAAACCCAGTGCAGCGAGGCCGCCTCGTAAAACTGGTTCAGCGCAGACGCGATGACCAGCGAAGGATACCGCATGCCTGGCGCCGCGCCGTTATCCGTAAATGTCTTATAGCAATTGCGGCACAAGTAGCGTTGACGCTTTCTGTTGGGAGTGAGGCCGAAACGAACAACAACAAAAGCGCCACAGTACCTGCAGACTGGTTTTACAGGACTTTCAAGAAGCGCAACCTCTTCCATTTCACCGTCCTCTGCTGATAAGAGCTTGCTCACAATGTACCTTAAAGAAAAATACTGTCAAGTTAAAAAGGGTGTCTAAAGCGTACGGTGGTTTATTCGGGGTGCGCGATAAGACGAAACGTGAGGTAGAGAGCAGCAACACCCAAAAGCAGCACAGCGCTTTTTATGAGGCCCGCTTTTCGGTTCCGTTCGTACTGGATTTCGGGCATGATGTCAGACGTTGCGATATATATGAAAAAACCCGCGGTCAACGCAAGGAACATAGGAATAGCACCCTCGAGAAAATTCCCGAACGCAAACGTAAGCAATGCTCCTATGAACGCGGCTGCCGCGCTCAGCACGTTTATTAGAATTACCGTACTTCTCGAAACGCCCTTGTGCAGCAGCAGCGCAAAATCCCCTATTTCCTGAGGAAGCTCATGGGCAAAAACCGCGAGCGTGGTTATGATCCCCAAAGGAATACTCACCATGAACGTTGCCGCGATGACAACACCGTCAATAAAATTGTGCACGGTATCTCCAATAACAATGAGTGGAACCGTGGCTTTGACTTCTTTTTCGTGTTCGTGCACTTGATGAGGGTGCTGGTGGAACGTGTGTATGAGCCGCTCGAGAATAAAAAACAGCAAAAGCCCTCCTAACGCGAATCCAAAAACATTCACCCCCGCTTCCTCCCCCCCGTGGAACGCTTCGGGAAGCAAATCAAAAAACGCAACTGCCAAAAGTGTGCCTGCCGCAAAAGACGTTAAGTAGGAAGAAACCTTAATGGAAACTTCCTTCTTTAGAAGAAGAATCGCCCCTCCTCCTACAAGGGCTCCAATGCTCCCGATAAACGTGAATAAGAGAATATAGGTAAGTTCAGACATAGCTAGAATCCAAGTTTCTCTTGAACGAAAATCACTCGGACGGTTCGTTTCATGAAATCGGGTTCTTTCTCGAAAATAAGGAGCTTGGAAATGGCGCTGCCGCTTGCTCCCATGCTTTTCATGTGCTTGTCTTCGCGCGGAAGAACGTATTCCCGAACGCGCCGTATTGCTGCTTCCAAATTGGGCACTATCTTTTGTGTACCCACCACGAATAAAAGATTGGGAGAGGTAAAGACAATGTGCGGCAGCTGACTTCCGGAGTTTGAAGCAATGACCATTTCTCCGGTCTCTGCCACTCCGTGAACGCTTCCCAAATAATAATCAGAAAGCACTGACTGTTTTCTCAGCTCCGATTGTTTTTGAGGGTCTTTTTCATCAAGGATCGCTTGGTGCAGATTGTTCCAGGAATGCTTGCCTGACTTTACATAGTCTACAAACCCAATCTCCTCCAAGGTGCGGGAAGACCCGTTCATAATAGAGGCACTCTTAGGAATAAGGGCTTTCAACCGCTCAAGCGCTTCTGCCCGATTATTCACAAGCTCTGCTGTGACGCCGCGCTCCGCAAGAGCGCCAATTACTCGCTCAACCACTTCCTTTTCTGCCAGTGCTTCATAGTCCATACCTCAATACTACCAAAAAACTGCAAGATTCCAAATTATCTGGCAACGTCTTGCAGAATTCGCACCGTCTCAAGCGCAACCTTTTTCGTGGAGTTCGGATTCTGCCCGGTAACCACTCTCCCATCTGCGACTACATGGGAAAATCCAGGAAGCAGGTGTTTTACATACTTCCCTGCTTTTTTGCGCAAGGCTGTTTCAAGAAGGAATGGAACCCATTTGTCTTTGCGCACCAGTTTCTCCTCCATATTCGAAAACCCTGTCACCCTCTTTTCCTCCAAAAGGGGTTTTTTATTGGAAAGCATAACCGGAAGAAGGCCAACTACTCCGTGGCATACCGCGCTCACGACCCCATTGTTCTCATATATTTCCCTGGTAAGAACGGCGAGCGCCGCGTTATCTGCCAGATCCCACATAGGGCCATGGCCTCCGGGGTAATATACGGCAATGTACTCCGCAGAACGAACCTGGTCTGGGGTGCGGGAGTTCCGCAGCTTTGAAAGGAACTCCGAATCCTCCATGAACGCTTTGTTGATTTCGTCATTCATATCCATGCTCCTTGGGTCAATGGGAACTTCCCCTCCCTTGGGGCTCACAAAATCCATAGCAAAGCCCACCTTCTTGAGAGTGGAATAAAAGTGAGTGAGCTCTGAAAGATAGCATCCTGTTCGTTTTCCCGATGCCCCCAGAACTCCATGGTTCGTAAGCACAATGAGCACCTTTTTCATGCTGTTATAGTACCAAAAAACCGTCTCTTCGGCGAGCTCAGAGCCGAATGGCCTGAGTGAAATCGAAGGGCGGTTTACTGCTCAGCGTTAAAACTTGTTCAGATCTAGGATCTGATCGATCCGAATTCGTTCTATGAACTCAGGAACGTGCGAAACGAGCACCATTGCACCCTCGTACCGATCAAGAGCAGAAGCAATAACCGGCAAATGGCGGAAATTAATATGATTCGTAGGCTCGTCTAAAATCAATAATTCTGGACATTCAAGGACAAATCTTGCGAACGCAACCAATCCTTTTTGTCCTTCCGAAAGACTTCCTACTTTTGTCCTCATCATTTCTCCGGTAATCAGGAATCCGGCGGCAACAGAACGCATATGCTCTTCTCCTCCTGAAGACCCTCCAATTTGCATTGCGTCATCGAGTGATTCAAACACCGTGTCTTCAAAATCAAGGGTAGAAAAATCTTGGCGGTAATATCCCACCCGAATACCTGGCGCGATCTTTGCTCCTGGAGCCTTACCCGAAGCAAGCGCCTCAAGCAATGTAGTCTTTCCAATACCATTGGGTCCCTTAAGGAGAAGATGCTCTTTTTTATAAAGGGAAATATTTACTTTTTCTACGCTTGATATGTGATTTTTCATAATGGTGACCGCGCTAATGGCCAAAATAGGGCCTGGTATCGTTGATATTACGGGGATCGTAAATGGTCGGATCGCCCTATCCTCTTTTCGAATATCTACTTTTTCTGCCTCAAGATCCTCTGCTTTTTCTCTCATTCGTTTCGCGACCAAACGCAATCCTCCTCCTTTATAGGCAAATACGTTCGCTTGATCCTTCTTGGCCTGTATCTGTTTTGCAAGCTGCGCGTTCTTCCTATTCTCTTTTTCGACGCGCGAGGAGATCTGCTCTACTACGTCGTGGTAATTCCCAATATATTGCTCGATCTTCTTGGTAAACACGTCAAGGTACAAAACACCATCACTAAACGCGTTCAAGAATTCCGCGTCATGAGAGATAACAATAACCGTCTTTTGATAATGCACAAGGAATTGAGTGAGATGAAAAATGCCCTCTCTATCAAGATTATTCGTCGGCTCATCTAAAAGTAAAAGGTCGGGATTTTGAATGAGAGCTGAAGCAAGCAGAAGCCGTGCCTGCTGGCCTCCCGAGAATGTTTTTATCTTCTTGTCGTGCGAGGCAGAAAGATTCACCGCCTCGAACACCTCATCGATCTTGGGATCAATGTCATATACCCGTTTTCCTATTTTATCTTCAAGGCATTTTGCAAAAAATTCGCGCACCGTATATTTCATTTGCTCTCTCGCCATCACCTGCCTTGCCATTGCCACGCTTACCGTATCTCCAATATGAACGCGGCCTTCGTCGGGCTCTAAAACTCTTGATATAAGCTGGAACAGCGTACTCTTCCCTGCTCCATTCTGCCCCATGAGTGTTATCTTTGTTCCTCTGCGCACAGAGAAACTCACCTCATCAAGAATGGGTTTATTGAATCCATGTTCAAAAGACACGGAATCGAACCTCAATAGAACTTCTCCAGGGACCATAACCTTCACAGGCTACCTCATCTTGAAAGAAATGAAAAGTGGGGGGTGTTAGAAGCCAGGCTTCTAACACTTACCCAAACCAAAAAACCGCTTCGACCCGTTCGATGAAAACTCAGGGCAGGCCTGCCTGGCGATTCTGTAGAAAAAGAAAAGACAGCGGATGTCTCCACTGTCTTCGGAGCCACACTAACTCCCTTACTAATCTTAGACAGTATTCCACCTGTCAAATACCACGGCAGTAACGATACCCAACGGGATAGATAGTGCTAAAAGCCAGGCATTACCTCCGTTAGCGAGAACGATTACCCCAAGGATAAGCATCAAGAAAAAAACACCGACACCCACTAAACCACCGGGCATATGGATTTTGAGCTTGGAACTCCTAATTGGTGAACTTGGCGTATCCGACGAGCCCTGGTGATCTCCTCCACCACCGTAGTTACCATAATCTACCATAATACACCTCTCTTCCAAGCTTTCAGTCGCTGAGTTGTATAGTACTCAAAAACTAAACTGCGTCAATCATACGATCTGGCTCCCCAATCCAAAGCTTATTATAATCCTTGAGGATTACAGCTACGTGAGCTTATTGAAGAAGAAGTTAGTTACTCTAAATGTCTGAAAATAAAAAGATGGGAAAGATACTCGAAAGCATCCTTCCCATT
>Ga0155885_103_pt2 | contig 5815 bp, 7 predicted proteins | sample RifCSPlowO2_01_FD_107539 | JGI IMG/M metagenome (GOLD analysis project Ga0155885, IMG submission 107539) | Candidatus Wildermuthbacteria bacterium RIFCSPLOWO2_01_FULL_48_16
ATCAAGGTACTAGACTGCAAATTAAGCAATCTGTGGAGCATAAAGACTATGTACTTTGGCTCTATGAAGTCTTGAAAGATCTTTGCAGGTCTGGACCAAGAGAAAAATCAGATACCAAACAGTGGTATTTCAGTACACGAGGTTTAAAGGAGTTTACGTCTTTGAGGAATCTTTTCTACCAAGAAAAAAGAAAAGTAATTCCACAAAATATCGAAAGATTACTCGTATCTCCTCTGTCATTAGCTGTATGGTTTATGGACGACGGGTCGTTAGACTTCCGTCCCAAAGACCATTGTTCCTTTATGCTTCATACCGACTCGTTTTCGAAAGAAGACACGTTGGTTCTGGCAGAAGTGTTGAGAAAGAATTTTGGAGTAGATGCGAGGGGATATACGTTACTCTCTAGAGAAACGCGTTACCCGAAAATCTATATAGGAAGTAAAGGAAGACAAAGATTCCTTGAGCTTGTGAAGCCATATATTCTTTCTTGTTTCAGATATAAATTACCACCAGTTGACCCCTCAGAGACTGAATCTCCTTTAGTGGAGATGAGATAGAAGACTAACATTGAAACTTCTATCATACGCTGAGCCCCTGTTGTATAAACAGGGTGATGATATAGTCCAAAATGATTGACAATTATTGTGTTGTCATATCGGCCAGCAGTAGCGGTGAAACAGAGCCCCCGAGCGTTATCCGGATTTACTGGGCGTAAAGCGTCCGTAGCCGGTCTGGAAAGTCTCGGGTTAAATACCAAGGACTCAATCTTTGGGATGCCCGAGAAACTGATAGACTAGAGGGTGTTAGAGGCTGATGGAACTCTTAGTGGAGGGGTGAAATCCGCTGATATTAAGAGGAACACCAAAGGCGAAGGCATTCAGCTAGAGCAACCCTGACGGTGAGGGACGAAAGCGTGGGTAGGGAAAAGGATTAGATACCCTTGTACTCCACGCCCTAAACTTTGGATGCTAGCTATGTGAAGTGTCGACCCTTCACGTGGCGTAGGTAACCCGTTAAGCATCCCGCCTGGGAAGTACGGTCGCAAGACTAAAACTCAAAGGAATAGGCGGGGACCCACACAAGCGGTGGAACATGTGGCTCAATTCGTCAACAACCGAGGAACCTTACCAGGGTTTGAAACTCAGTCGAAGAGCACCAGAAACGGTGCTCGTCTCACAAGGACGGCTGAGCAGGTGCTGCACGGCTGTGAAAACGGCCATTGTCGTCGCAAGGCGACAACAAAAAAACCAGCTCAAAACGGTGAAGCCCAAACTCTTTCGTGGTAACATGAAGGAATGGGTAATACCGTGGGAAGTACGAGTGCTAATCTATGTAACTTCTTTGAAGACCAGAAAGATGCATATATCTTAGGTCTTTGGTGCGCAGATTCTTACTGGTGGTCAAGTTCAATCGGATTGAGCAATACCAATAGGGAATTGATCGAAAAGTTTCGTTCATTTCTCATTGGAAAGGGGTTCCCAGAAGATCGAATTCGATACAATCGAGATCATCTCTTTGTGAATAGTCGTCCATTGCTTCGAGAGTTTGTTGCCGGCAAGAAGATGCTCGAGAAAATGGATAAGGAAAAAACTATCTGGCCATATCTGGCAGGAAGATTTGATGGAGATGGATGTATTGATGGAGATTTACGAAAGGATTGCCGTATTGTGTATACGACGGCAGAAGAAGCAAACTTTGATAGGAAGTTGCTTAAGAAACTTGGGATTAGGCAGACAACAATATACTACTATCGAACCTCTTCGACATTTGTTCTGTATTTTTCCAGGTTCATAGCGAGAGAGTTTGTTAGAAAGATCATTCCGTATTCGTTGAAGTTACAAAGATTAGCACTCGTATCCCGTAGAGACTTAGTTTCTTTACAAAGGCAAGAAACTTAATGGTAGTTTAACCTATCATTAAAGGCTGGCCCCGCCTTAGGCGGGTGATGGTATAGTCCGTACTATAGGTAACTATAGAGTAATATGGTCGTCAGCACGTACCTTGAGGCGTTCGCTTCAATGCGGTAACGTGCGCAACCCCTATCCTGTGTTTTATTTGTCACAGGAAACTGCAAGCGACAAGCTTGAGGAAGGTGGGGATGACGCCAAGTCAGCGTGGCCCTTTGATATCCTGGGCGGCACACATGTTACAATGGAGTGGACAATGGGTTGCAAATCCGTAAGGAAGAGCTAATCCCCAAACCACTTCTCAGTTCGGATTGAGGTCTGAAACTCGACCTCATGAAGCCGGAATCGCTAGTAATCGCCAATCAGCCATGTGGCGATGAATATGTTCCTGGGTCCTGCACTCACCGCCCGTCAACTCAAGCGAGCCGGGGATGCCCGAAGTGCCCCGCAAGGGGAGCCAAGGTAGACTCGGTGAGAGGGGGTAAGTCGTAACAAGGCACGCGTAGCGGAAGCTGTGCGTGGATCACAACATTTTTGTATTTTGCGTGTAAACACGCAGAATGCAGAGTGTCGACCCGAATCGGTACATGAGAATTCTTGTACGGATTCAGAAGGTGTTCGTCGCTAGCCTTTAAATGGCGACGCCCGCCCTGCGAGGGGTTTGCAGGGAGAGTCGGAGCAACTTTAAGGGATCAATAAAAACAGCCTTCTTTACACGAGGCCTGTTTTTGTTTATACTAAGGGGGAGTATGAGTTACTTTATTCTTTATTTCTTCGCGGGAATACTGGAAGATTTCCTCTTTACTCTGAACCTCCGATATGTTACAGAAAAGCGCGTCGTCCACGCGGTTATTGCTTCTTTCTTTGTAACGGTCGTAGGTCTTCTCGTGTTCTATGATATTTTAACAAGGCTTGACGAACAGCGGAGCATTGTGGGGATTGTCATGTATGCGCTCGGGATCGCGGTTGGAACATTCCTGGGAATGAAGTTCAAGCCGGGATTCAAGCAATAAAGAGAAGGGCGCGTAGTTCAGCGGTAGAACGCTGTCCTGATAAGACAGAAGTGGTAGGTCCGACTCCTACCGCGCCCACACTTCGACTCGCTTGCGCTCACTCAGTGCAAGCCCATGGGCCGATAGCTCAGCGGTAGAGCACTGCATTTGCAATGCAGGGGTCTGGGGTCCGAATCCCCATCGGTCCACAATGAAAAAGTATCAAAAAGCTATAGATGAGTGGGCTCAAGGTTTAAAGGAACCGTATTGGCCCGCGCTTTCGCAGTTCGCGAGAGTTGCGGAAGAGGTTGGCGAGCTGGGTAGATTGCTCAACCATATATATGGTTCAAAGCGCAAAAAGATAGGCGAAGCAAAACAGGAACTTGGAGAGGAAATTGCCGATGTAATCTTTGCTCTTATTTGCATCGCGAATAGGCACGGCATCGATTTAGACAAAGAAATTGAGAAAGTCCTCACAAAAGCAAAAGTCCGCGACAAAGACAGGTTCGCAAAGAAAAACTAGGCCCGGCTTAGTTTTCTTGATTTTGTGCATATCCATCCGCTATGAGCGAAACAAATGAAGTTTGCGTTAAGACGTTTCCTTCCAGGCAGGAGGCAGAGGTTGCCAAGAACCTCCTACTGGCACATGACATTGTGTGTTTTGTTTCAGCTGACGATGGGGGTGGAGTACAGCCCTGGTTATTAATCAGTACAGGAGGTGCTCGCCTCATGGTTTCAGAGAAGGACGCCGAAACCGCACGTCAAATACTTGCGTCTAATGAAGCTTAGTATAAATAAATCAATGAAATTTATTCTTACTCGACACGCCACCACTGATTGGAACTTGGCTGGTCGCATCCAGGGCCACACCGATATCAGTTTGAATCAACAAGGAAGAATCGAGGCAGAAGAATTGGCGAAAGTACTTTCTGGTCTTGGCATACATCTTATTGTCAGCTCTGACCTGAAGCGGGCAAGCGAGACCGGGGATATAATTAGTGCTTCGCTCAGCGTTCCTTCACAGCTTGATACGAGATTGCGTGAGTGTTCTTCTGGAGATGTCGAGGGCCTGACAAAAGAGCAAGCAGTAGAAAAATATGGGCCCTCGATGGAGTCAACTTGGGATGACCAATATCGTGCCTATGATTTTCGACCATTCGGCGGTGAACATCGAGACGCCGTTCTTGCTCGCCATATGCAGGCACTTGAAACACTTACAAGTGAACAACCAAATAAGACATTGCTCCTTATTGGTCATGGTCGGGGGATGCGCACCCTGCTTGCTGGGCTCGGACACTCGCCCGACCTCAAAAGAGGTGAATACCGAATAATCGAGTATACCCACAGAAAACTAGGCCAGGCCTAGTTTTTATAGAAGTGCTACGAATGGTCGAGATCGGATGTCGACCACCTCACCTCACTCAATTCCCGCACGTGCGTAAATTGAGTGATATGAAGTGTTAGACACTCAGTGTTTAACACCTACTTTTCTGAATTGACGGATCATTCATTTATTGCTAACATACCAATATGAACTTACAAGTGCGAGCAGAAGTGATGATGTCAATGATGACCCTTAAAAACGGAGGCACTTTTTCTCGTACCTAGAATTATTAAAAAATTACAAGAAAAACGGCCTTCGAAAGAGGGTCGTTTTTCTTTAACCAAAGAATATGAATATCATAATTATAAACGATTGCCGAGACTCCAATGCTGTAGGCAGACAAATAACAAGAGTAACATCTCTTTTGGGTGGGTCAGCTTCTTTTCTCGGCGTCACAAGCGACCTCCAAGCTGCGGGAAATCTCATTGACGTTCTTGATGCTCTCGGAGAAAATCCGGGGGTCGTTCTCGTCAATGTTGCTCCGAGGAATGGTAAGGCAAAAAAGTGGGAGAATGGAACACCCTTTGGCTATTTCCAATACAAGAAAATCCTTGTACTCGCGAGTATAGATGGTTTCACTCTTTCGCTCGTCAAAAAGTTCAAACTCACAAAGTTCATTACTATTCTTGATGTACCAAGAACGCTGGATCAGCTTATCGCCAGCGGCGCGTTGCCAAAAGAGCTCAAGAACTCAATTATACGGACACAATTTAGAAGCTACGATTTTCTTCCACGCGCAGCGGCTTTTTTAGTGCGAGGCAAAAAGCTACAAGGTACAAGGCTACATATCAAAGATATACCAGATGCGCCGCCAGCGATTTGGTGGATCGATAACTTTGGAAATTGTAAGACTACTCTTTTGCGAGAAGATGTAAAAGATCAAGCCCGTTTTTCATCCAAGTTTAACAGACTACCTTACTTTGCAAGATTGAAAGATGTGCCAGATAAAACAACGGCAATCATCACGGGTAGCTCTGGGCTTGGCGAAAAGCGTTTCCTGGAAATTATAGCGCAGGGTGGAAGCGCAGAAAAGAAGCTCAATATTTCTATTGGGGATACTGTTAAAATACAAAGCGAGTTATGATTTTCCAGAGGATGATTACTCCAAGTATGAGTACTCCTATTTTCCAGTAAGGGAGCGCGGTGATTGCTGCCGCGAGAAGAAGATTTTCAAACGCGTCTTTTGAGGGAACGCGGTTTTCAGGAACAATGGGAAGTTTAAAGATTGGTTTTTGATCCTCATTCGCAGCAATTTTTTGTTCTACTGCTTCCTTTCGTTCTCTCAAGTCCTCCAGGATATTTTCAACAAACATTTCAGCTTCTTCTTCAATTTGAGCAACTATATTTGTAGGCTCTTTTGTTTTTTCCTCAATAACATCCTCTCCGTCTTTAACGCCGTCTTGGTCAGTATCTGGATTTAAAGGGTCAGTTCCAAGGATTTGTTCCTTTTCATCGGTAAGGCCATCATTGTCATCATCTGGGTCTTGCGTGTTCCCTATGTTGTCTTTGTCTGTATCTTTATCAACAACAAC
>Ga0155885_118_pt3 | contig 5706 bp, 4 predicted proteins | sample RifCSPlowO2_01_FD_107539 | JGI IMG/M metagenome (GOLD analysis project Ga0155885, IMG submission 107539) | Candidatus Wildermuthbacteria bacterium RIFCSPLOWO2_01_FULL_48_16
ATGAAGCGGTGCCAGCGTTGCGAACCCTAAAAACAACACTTAAAAGTTTTCCTGCTGTACCATTAAATCCGGGGGTTGGCAGTCCACCATCAAAAGAGACAATCCCCGCGCTATTGGAAAAAGCAGGCTCTTCAACCCACAACGAAAAGATGGAGCCGGATTTGCCAACCGAAACGACCTCCAAAAGGCCGGCTGGAAAATTTATGACGGCGTTGGAGTTGTTTATTGATTGGCCCTGAGTATCAACAAGAATACTCATTGTCAAAATGTCTCCAACGGAAAAATTGCCAGAAGAAGGACTGAAATAAAGAGTCGCGGCATTTGCTACTCTTGCGCCAAAAAGCAGAAAGACGAAAAAGCCAAGAAACAGCGCGACCTTCAAAAATTGTATTTTTTTATCTTTCATTTCGTAACCGCCGTAGCCAGGAAATAACAGCGAGAATCACAAGGGTAACGAAAATCCATATCAAGTACGTTGTGTATGGAACTCCCGGAATCGCCACCTCGGGAGTGGTAACGCTTTCATTTCCCGCCTTATCTACCGCTTTCATTTGGACGATGCTTTTAAGCGATTGGTCCAAAAGAACGTGTGGGCTTTCAGCTCGGATAAAATCACGGTCGCCCTCTTTGATTTCGTAGTAAGCGGTCCCCGAATCCTTATCAACAGCAAAGAAGCTTACAAAGTATTGGTTATCAAAAGTATGCGGATCCCGGCTTACGATTGCCTCAATAAACTCGGGGGCGGTCTTGTCTTTTGAAGTTACACTGCTCCAGTCATCAACCGGCTGCGAATCTGGTTTTTTAGGCAAGACATCTATGACTGCGCTCTTCATGCGCACGTTGTCTTTTGTTCCCTTGCCGTCGTTGAGGTACACAGAAACATTAGTGGGCGTCAGGGTGATTTGGCCTACGTTCTGCAATTTCAAAACAATGTTGAAAATGATCGCGTCTTTGGAGGTTACACTGCTGGGGGTTCCACCGGTAAAAGAAATGCTGGTATTGTCAATCGACGGCAAGGGTTTGAGGGGCCAAAGAGAAAACGCAGAACCTCCTATATTTATATCAATTAAAGAAGCTGACCCTGCCGTGTAGTCGAGCATGACACTGCCTTCAACTACGTTGATATCGGTATCTTCAGAATCAACACGAACGCTAAACATGATAGTGTCCTCAACGAAAAAGTCTGAATGTTTCGTGTCTATATAAACAGTTGAAGCAAAAACTGAAGAAGGCAACAATAACGCGCCGAATATCAGGACAAAGTATATTCTTTTGATTATTTGTTCCATTGGAATAGCAAGATAGAGAAGTCAACAGAGTTAACTTGTCCGTCTTTGTTAATATCAGCGCGGGAATTGGCAAAGGGCGGCTGGGTCTTCCAGAAGAAAAGCAGGATGGAGAAATCAACAGAATTTACTTTGTGGTCTAAGTTAAAGTCGGCACTGCTGTACGTTGTATCTTCCCCAGATGGCGGCGGCGGTATTGCTCCATAACCCCCGCCTCCGCCTCCTCCGCCGCCTCCGCCTCCGCCGGGCGAAGGTGGGGGCGAAGGTGGGGGTGCGGGTGGGGGCGCAGGCGCGGGCGCAGATTCAGCTATAAACTGCTCCGTTGCTGCCGCCCAGTTAGTTTCGGCCAAAGCTCGCGCCCTGACTTTGAACCAATACGTTCCTGCAGTTAGCACGTCATCTAAAGTCAACGACAGGGTTGCAAAGCTTCCGGCATTGATAAATACCGTAGCTGACGCGGAATCTATATCATCGTTTCCGCCGCATAGATTGCTTTCACTGTCTACAATACAGTATACAAAGAAAAAGTCGCTCGACGCAGTTCCCATGTTGTCAATTCTCACGCTGGCGGTTATGGTCGGGATAACTTTGTCAGTCATTTCAAGTATTTGAACGTCAGCTGGTGAGCTGGAAAGATTCCAATAGTCGTTTACCTTAATCGTTTCTCCATTAATGACGGCAGAAACTATAGTTTCCCAAACGCCGCCGAGGGCGCTTGCGCCAATACTGTAACTAAAACTGTAGGTTCCGTTTGAGTCCTTAGTCATCGCGCTACCCGAGACTTGGGTTGTCCCCGCAGAGTCAATAATAACAACGGTTGGCAGAGAGTCGGCATCTGTTGGAACAGTCGCATCATTGAGGATTTGCAACTTTGCCTTGTACGCGGTGCTGACCGTAGTTCCCTCAAAGTCGGACAGCGTCACGGTATAGTTGCGTTTAATTGTTGAATCAACGACAAAACTTTTATCTGCTTTAACCAAATCTCCTCCTTGCGCGGTCCCACATGTGATCAATGACCTCCAGGTACCGGAGGCAGCATTCACCGCTGTCGTATAATCATAGAAATGCCAGCCGTCAGCCCGTTCGGTCATTGTGGTTGGCGAAACCCTCACCACATCATCAGGATCGGTTATTTCTATGGTGCAGTCTGCCGTAGAAGGGGAAAAATCGTCTTCAAAGACGAACTCGCCCAACGTGATAGTTTCACCGGGGGCGATTGTTTGATATGTTACAGCAAATACGGCAGAAGTTGAAAAAACACTGAAAAATACAAAACAGCACAATGGAAGTAACAAGAAATGAAAATAGGATGTGGAATTCTTCACGAAAACTGTTTTCTATCCGTTTCCTTATGATATAATATACTATCATACGACAATATAAATGAACACTTATTGTTAATAACCTTATGGGTATAATCTGGTATAATTACAGTCGATGGATGTAGAGATATGGTTTTGCCAAATTCACATTCTTTTCTCTTAATACGAAGGACAGTTGTTGAGCCCAGTCTTGCGCCTGAGACGGAACATGTCGTAGCCACTGCCCTTCAGTCAGCAGATTTAGAACAGCCCAACGTTAAGGATCGGGATAAACGCAACTTTTTGAGAGTGGCGGGCATTGCTGCTGCCGCCGGCATCATTGCCTTAGTTTCGCCTAGAAAAGCTCAAGCTTTAATACTGGGCTCCTCGCCCACGACCGGTGTAGTTGGTGTCAAGGATTCAGCCGACGCGAGAATAAATCCCGCCACCGAAGAAACCGTCTCTTCGCTCGCCACTGAAGCCACTGTCTCAACGCTCGCCACCGAAGCCACCGTTGCGCCACTCGCAGATTTAACTTTTGATACCGGCTCTTTGCAAGTCAAAGTTACTTCTCTCCCTACCGACCCTCTTCAGGTTGACGTTGTAAGTTCTGAACTGCCGACTGCCGCTTCAACCGAAACAACACTAGAAACAGTTTCTTTCGGCGGTGTTCAATTCGCTCTTCGTCTGGCAACGGATACCGGCGATAGTAACATTGATTACGTGGGAGAAGCGGCAGTTGGGACACTCAATAGTGAGGGGGGATGGCGTATAAAAAGGATCAACAGTACTTCCGGCATTGTTATCGAATGGGCCAACGGTACGGAAGGTTTTGATGTTAGTCATATATGGAATAATCGCGAAAGTTTAACTTATTCATGATAGAAGGTATGGCGAAGTTATCCACATGGCAAAACTCTTGACTATGCATTATGATAGATTATTGTGTATACTATTATAACGTATGGGAGGTTGTTCACAGGAAAATAAAAATATAATATTATAGTATATGGCGGCAATAGCAAACGCAGACGTATCGATTGACGCGTCTGGAAACATAAGATGGACAGGGGCGGCAACAACAAATAAGCACACGGTGTTAGAGTTTATTCAGTATCTGATGGACAAACAAGATGACGCGCAAGCCGCGGGCGACGATCTTTTGGACATTACCGTAGATACTCCATTCAACCGTTCAACGGACCAGATTCTTACACTGAACTCTCCGTTCAACATTGACGATACATTCGCCACGCACTTGTACGACGGTTCAGTTTCTCAAACAGAGCCAACGGTAGGTGGTGAAACATTATATTCCGGATTAGGGGTCATCGGTCCTGTAGAAACAGGCACCGAGTACATGATTCTACAGGACGGCAAGGTTCTTCCTTCGTTTTGGGGTACAGGCATCAATCCGGAAGCGGCGCCTTCTTTGGTGTTCTCAAGACATTTGATTAGGTCCAAGTATGCCGGTGTTAAAATAGACGGACAACGCATCACCGTACTCGCAAGAGAACTCGCTGATCAGTATCGACGTTTCCCCGTAACTTTGGGTACGGGAAACTCTGTGGCCGCTATCGGTAACGGTGCTGATATTTTCAATACGACAGCCGACGCAACCATCGCGGGTTGGACAACGATTGTAAACACAGAAGGATTTCAAAACCTCAATATTGATGGTACTGGTGCTGTTCAAGAATTCTATTCTCAATGGGATACAGGGTCTCAAACAGTTAATGAGACGTACGAAAGAACAAAGTGGATTTCTCAAAGGTCTCACGTTGCGGACGTAACTGACACTGTTGCAACAGGTACCAATAGGGTTGTTGATAACGGAACAATACAAGGGCAGGCCCAATCCTTCATACCTCTTACGGGTACTGAAAAACTCACAGAAGCAAGATTTGAAGTAAAGATTGGTGGAGGAACACCTACCGGAACTCTCTATGCAGAACTTTGGGACTCGAATGACGCAGGGGTAGGTACAGCGTTACCCACAGCTGGTGCACTCGCGCGTTCTGAGCCGGTATTGGCTTCATCTATCACTTCCTCTTACGAAGAAGTCATATTCAGATTCAACAGATTCAACCCGGCCACAGGAGCTGACCAAATTGCGGGACTTAATTTAGGAAACGTAGAATACTTCATTGCTATTAGAAACGCTGAGGGAACGGCAACCGATTTCTTCCATGTAGACAGTGCCGCATCCACAGACGCAACGCAAGGTTCAGCAGTAGATACTTCAGGAACGTGGGGAGGTGCAGGCACAGCAGATATTCAGCTCACCGTTAAATCTTCACCTGTTATACACGATGTACCGGGAGAAATCTTCCAGGGAATCAACATAGAAGTTGGTTATGATGGAGAAATTGGAACAGGTGTTGCGGAAGATAATGTTGTCCTTTGGGGCACTCTGGTTACTTATGATAATTTAGCGAGCGGACCATTTAGAAAGGGAGAGTATATAACCTTTAAGACGGGTTCTACTCTAAAGTCCGGCGCGGTTGTTCTTTATGATGATGGCACAAATAAATTGCTTGTCCAGCTGGACTCCCCGGCAACTTCTGTTCTTACAGACAATGATGTCATTACCACATTGCGTGGAGCGTCTGAAACAACGGCAATTATTAACGTCACAATTACTGATGATGATAAGGGAGGCGGCACGGGAATTATCCTTGCAAAAGACGACAATGGAGCTGATGGCGAGCTTTACCTGCAAGTCCTTTCCGGGGTAAACCCTGTAGATAACAACATTATTAGAAGAGACAACACAAGCGGTGATCCGCTACTTGATTTGGTAGTGGCTACAGCAACCCTCAACACACGAACCGTAATTCCTGAATTCCTAGGTACTTCTACAGGAAGTAACATTATTGGCGCTTATGGCATAGGTTTCGTCCCTGGAGATGTTGGTTCATCTGACCGTTTCACTGACCTTAGCAATACGTCAAGAGTGCCGCCAAACAACGTCATCTTTACGGTATCCGGACTTGTATCTGGAGAAGATAGAGTATTGGTCGGTCCCAGAACAGGAAGTGCCCTAGACCGTGGACAGTGGTTAGTTAGCACTGCTCTTACACTTGCCACAGAAACAGCACTAGTTATTAAAACTGGTA
>Ga0155885_112_pt3 | contig 5423 bp, 4 predicted proteins | sample RifCSPlowO2_01_FD_107539 | JGI IMG/M metagenome (GOLD analysis project Ga0155885, IMG submission 107539) | Candidatus Wildermuthbacteria bacterium RIFCSPLOWO2_01_FULL_48_16
GGGGAAGAACATCTTTGGGAAGCAGTAAGGAAATGCTGCGATTCTCTTCTTCCAGGCTTTCCTTCACTTCGGCCAGCAGCGCTCCCCCGCCAAACAGGAACACTGGGCAAGAAATGTTCAATCCGGCGTTCTTCAGCCGCTCTTCTATCAGTGTACTGAAATTTTTGGCTTCGGGCAAGAAAAGCTCCCGCATGCGAGAACGCAAATCCTCGGAAAGCTCCCCCTGCACATACTTTTCTTTGAACTCTCTGGCAATGTTTTGCTTCATTCCCAAGGTACGGGCGAGAACGCCGGTAAAATTGTCTCCGCCCGAGGGAATCTCGTCTGTAAATACGAGTTTTTCAGACATGACGAGGGTGAGGGAAGTTTTGCTGTCTCCTATGTCTACGAACACCCCGTCTATTTTCTTTTCCTTCGCGAAAAGAAAGACGGATTCTGTCGTGTGTGACAAGAGCGGAATGCCCAGCTTGTACTGGCTCCTCATGTAGTTGAGCATGTCTTTGTGGGAACGCAGCAAAAACACTCCCAACCCCTGAAACTCGACAACGCGGCCTTTGTACCCTTCCAACACAGGCACTGGGTACCCGTCTATCTTTCGCTCCAAAACAGAGAACCGCTCCAAAAGCACATCCTCTTTGCGAATGCCCGATTGCGGCTCAAGCGCCTCCAGACTGTTTTCAACCAGCCGCTTCTCAAACTCTTTGGTAAGCGCGTTTGCCTCGTCTTTCGTTATTTCTGTTTGGGGCGCGGTGCGCTCGAGCGCCTGGTTTGCCTTGCGCGCTTTCAAGAAACTCGGAGAAAATCCCAGTACCACTGTTCCTTCTTCCTTTTCTTTCCAAGAAAGGAATGAATCCTGCACCAATTCCCACAAGTGCTCCATGGGCCGTCTCCAGAAAATGACGTTCAATTCTTCCTTTCCCCAGAGAACAGCCCGGTTGTTTTCCACGAACAAAAACTTGAGGTAGAGGTCTCCCAAATCAATCGCGAATATTCTGTTAGATCGTTTCAAACTCGTCATAGTAACAAACCCTGCTCCATCCTTAGTGACACTAAGGATTTAATCCTTAGTGTCACTAAGGATTGCGCGGATGCGGCGCACGCCAGCTTGCACTGCTTCTTCTTTTTGAATAGAGAATGTTCCCAATTCGCTCGTATTTTTCACGTGCGGCCCGCCGCAAAACTCTTTGCTAAAGATATTCCCTTTTGCGTCCTGCGCTATGTATACAGAAACAATATCACCATACTTCACTCCAAACTCCATTTCAGCTCCCAATTCCAGGGCTTCTGTTTTTGGCATTTCTTTTCTCAGCATATCCAACCCTTTATGTATCTTCTCGTTCACCAAATCCTCAACCTGCTTCAACTGCTCGGGAGTAACCTTTTGAGGATGAGAAAAATCAATACGCAGCCGCTCTGCCGTAATATTGCTCCCCCGTTGATGCACATGGTCGCCCAAAACCTGACGCAAGGCAGCCAGCAACAAATGGTGGGCTGTGTGTAGCCGCACTGTTTCTTCTTTTGTATCTGCTAATCCTCCTTTGAACTTTCCCGCGGCAGAAGTTCTCGAAACCTCCTGGTGTTTTTTGAACTCTTCATCAAATCCTTTTTCATCAAAAACAAACCCACGCTCTTTTGCTAAGTCCTTTATTACGTCTTTTGGGAGACCATGACTTTGGTACAAGTTAAATGCATTTTTTGCCGTGAAATTTGTTTGATCCAAAGAAACAAGACGCCCTTTCCCGAGTGCTACGCGGAATTTCTCCTCCTCCTTTTCAATACTCTCCATAATGTTCTTTTTCTGTTCTAACAACTCTGGGTATGCATTTTCATATATCCCAACAACCGGTTCTGCCAACTGGGAAAAAAGACCTGGCTCCAGTCCTACTATGCCTGCGTGATGTACTGCGCGGCGGATCAAGCGGCGAACAAAATATCCACGCTCAGTGTTCGAGGGCATCACTCCGTCTCCAATCATAAACACAATCGCTCGAATGTGGTCTGCAATGACTCGGAATGACTTTTGGAACTTCTCATCGTGATACGACTTTCCTGAAAGTTTTTCCATTTCCTGAATAATGCCCGAAAACAAATCCGTAGAGAACACATCGGGGTTATCTAAGGTTGCAGCGGTCAAGCGCTCCAATCCTCCGCCAAAGTCAACATTGCGCTGCGCGAGCTTTTCGAAACTCCCGTCATCTTTCTTTTTGTATTCCATGAACACCGAATTCCCTATTTCCAAAAACCGTCCGCAGTCGCAGTTGGGGTGGCACTTTTCTCCAAACGCGGGATTGTGCTCTATCTGGCTAAACTCATAAAACACTTCAGAGTCCGGGCCTCCAGGCTCTCCTGCGGGCATTGCTTCTGGCACTCCTGCCCTGCTCCACCAGTTTTTCCTGGCAGGATAGGTGAAAATGTGCTCGCCCTCTTTGGCGTCAATCCCCTTTTCTTTGAATAAACGCTGCCAAATGCCAATGCTTTCTTCATCTTTGGAAATACTGTTCTTCTCGTCTCCTTCAAACACAGTAACGTAGAGTTTCTTAGGATCCAGTTTTAATTCTTCAGTTAAAAACTCAAAGAACCAAGGCAACTGCTTTTCTTTGAAATAATCGCCCAAAGACCAGTTCCCAAGCATTTCAAAAAACGTGGTGTGCCTATTGTCTCCCACCTCATCAATGTCTTCCGCGCGGAAAGACTTCTGGGAATCAACCAGGCGAACACCCATGGGATGTTTTTGCCCGAGCAAATACGGGATCAAGGGCTGCATACCAGAACCCGTAAACAGCGTGGTAGGGTCATTTTCAGGAACCAAAGAAGAAGAGGGTATTACTTTGTGCCCCCTCTTTTCAAAAAACTCCAGATATTTCTTCCTCACCTCCCCCGAATTCATAATCTTATAGTATATCAAATTCGCGATGTTTTGAAAAAGAAAAACCCGCACAGGTAAAACCTATGCGGTGCGATGTGCAGCATCACCAATCTTCTGATGGGCAATTGACTACATGTTTCCCTCCCCTCCACTCCCATGGATGATTCCAGGGGTCGCCTGCTTTGCAAGTTGGCTTAATCAAGTGATGGAGAACCGGCCAACTCCAATAGAAAATATGAAGCAGCCCGCCCAACCCTATGCCAATGGAAGCAGCAAATCCCAATGCTCGCCACGAGACACCGATGGCGTAATCCCAAGTAAGGGGAGAGTAGAGTGAAAATTTGGATAGCCCACGCATCGTTTCCAGGGCTCCATATCCACAAAGAGCAACAGCGAGTACCCAGGCGAGTAATGCCAGTCTCGGTACCAAGGTAGGATGCCTTCGGGCAAATGAATCTTCCACTTAACGTCCTCTCCTACTGCTCTCAATCAACCATACTTAAACTTCTCTGTCAAACACACCTACTCAATCACTCCCCCGCCGAGGAGTTGTTCGCCTTTGTAGAGAACGGCGAATTGGCCGGGGGTGACGGCGCGCTGGGGCTGTTTAAATACCAGTTTATAGTTTTTAGTTTTCAGTTTATAGAGACTGGCGGGAACAGAAGAAGTACGGTAACGAATCTTCACGTCAACTGCTTGGGATTCTTCAGGTGAAATATCTGAGAGCCAATTCATGCTGGTTACTTGTGCCTCTTTTCTCCCCAACTCTGCTTCATCTTTACTGATGATAAGCGTGCTGGTTTTATAGTTTTTGTCCACAACATACCAAGGCCCGCCAGACAAACGAATCTCTTTTCTCTGGCCAATAGTATACAAAGCTAATCCCTGGTGCTTTCCCAAAGTCATTCCCTTGGTATCTATAATATTCCCAGGTTCTAGAGGAATGTGCTGTTTCAAAAAATCAGTGAAATCAAGCTTACCAATAAAGCAGATGCCTTGACTTTCTTTTCTCTCTGCGTTTGGCAGGCCAAACTTTTTGGCCAAAGCCCGTACCTGCGGTTTTGTATAGTTCCCAATGGGGAATAATACCTTTGATAATACAGTGGGTTTAACAAACGAGAGGAAATACGACTGGTCTTTGTTTTTATCTACTGCCTGCAAGAGTTTTCCTTCTTGCATTCTTGCGTAGTGGCCGGTTGCGACAAAATCCGCACCCAGCTTTGTTGCTTTTTCAAAAAACAGCCCAAACTTTATTTCCTTGTTGCACATGATGTCGGGGTTTGGCGTAATCCCCTTTTTGTATCCATCAATAAGATATTCCACCACGCGCTCACGATACTCTTTGATGAAATTCCAAGTATAAAAAGGGATGCCAAGATGCGAAGCTGCAAGCCTGGCGCTTCTTTCGTCATCCTGGCTCGTGCATCCTTGGTATAAAGGATCGTTTGCAGTCCAGCACTTCATATACACCCCAACAACGTCAACCCTTCGCTGCTGCTCAGGGTGGCCGTGCGCGGCCAAACCATCTCTCTTTAAGAGCGCTGCAGCAACCGAACTATCTACTCCCCCACTCATCGCAACAAACACTTTTGTCTTTTTCTTTGGCATACAAAAGTTATAGCTTAAAATCATTCTCATTTCAATAAAAAAGCCCGCTCTCTTACATGAAGAACGGGCTCTATTACTGGTTAGTTCACGAGTATCTCTAGAGCGTTAAGATTTCTGGCCTGTCTGCATCTGCTTCACTCGGCATCGAGACCCTAACTTGAAGGTTGATCTTCTGCGTCTGGGCAACTACGTCGCGTGCTGTTCGCAACCCCTTCAGAGTTTTCTTGCTCGCACGGGTGTCCATCCTTATCAGCACTGCAACAGTGTCTGAAGAACTCACGTACACGTCGAACGAGCGAACGTGCTCATCTTCTTGGAATGGCGTGTGGGGATTTTTTCGCCCCACATCCTCCGTTGCGACGTATGGCTGCACCCCATCGATGAAGGCAAAAGCGCTCTCCTCTACCCGTGCGATTCGAGTATAGACGTCACGGACGACTTTTTGCCCAGTGGGTGTTTGAAGCGGCATTACCGCGAGTACGTGCATGAGCCACTCGGTGCTCAGGTCGCTCGTTGCGGCACTGAAGACCACTTGCGCAATATCGGCCATGTGCACGATTACCATGGTGTACTCCTGCACCCATCTCAGAAGGTCTGCAGGTGTTGCGCCGAGATTCATGTTCCTCAGGCACTGTTCACGCAGCACATGAAGAAGTTCTGTTCGCCTACCGTCTTCGGGGATTTCGGCGTGCGCGCGGACGAAAAACCTGAAGCACTCTTCGGCGTCTGGACCAACCCTTGAGAATCCGCCCCTCGCCATTCGCGCAACATCCTCATACGTAAGTTTGTTCCGCTCCTCTACATTGAACCAATTCGAATGAGCATTCGCCCAACGCTGAAGAGACCATCCTTCGAGGATCCGTTCCATGACCTTCGCATGCTGGAACGACGGCCATATCTCTTTCATGAGCATCGCACGGAAGGCCACGCCATCTTCTGGGAACGTATG
>Ga0155885_123_pt2 | contig 2218 bp, 3 predicted proteins | sample RifCSPlowO2_01_FD_107539 | JGI IMG/M metagenome (GOLD analysis project Ga0155885, IMG submission 107539) | Candidatus Wildermuthbacteria bacterium RIFCSPLOWO2_01_FULL_48_16
ATAATTTCCGACGGCTCGGCGGTTTTAGGGCTCGGCAATATCGGGGCGCTTGGCGCTCTGCCGGTGATGGAAGGCAAAGCGGTTTTGTTTAAAAAATTCGCCGGGATTGACGCCGTGCCGATTGTGCTTGATACGCAAGACGCGGACGAGATAGTAAAAATCGTAAAAGCAATCTCCCCCGCTTTCGGCGGAATAAATCTGGAAGACATTTCGGCTCCGCGCTGTTTTGAAATTGAAGAACGGCTCAAACGCGAGCTTAAAATTCCGGTTATGCACGACGACCAGCACGGAACCGCGATAATTTTGCTTGCCGGCCTCATAAACGCGCTTAAGGTGGCGCGAAAGAAAATCGGGCGGGTTAAAATCGCGATTTCGGGCGCGGGCGCGGCCGGCACCGCGACTGCCAAAATTCTCAATTTGGCCGGGGCCAAACACATTTTGGTTTCGGACAGCAAAGGTATTCTCAACCCTTCGCGAAAAAACCTGACGCCTGAAAAAAGAAAGCTCGCGCGGCTGACCAACCCGGAAAACAAAAAAGGAACGCTCGCGGACGCCATGGTAGGCGCCGACGTTTTCATCGGCCTTTCGGCGCCGGGCATAGTAAGCGAATCCATGGTCAAAAAAATGGCCAAAAAAGCAATTGTGTTTACGCTCGCAAATCCGATTCCGGAAATAATGCCTGACGATGCCAAACGCGCGGGCGCATATGTCGTCGCGACTGGCCGGAGCGATTTCCCGAACCAGCTGAATAACTCGCAGGCATTCCCCGGAGTTTTCCGAGGCGCTTTGGACAACGGAGTCCGCCAGATTACGGACAAAATGAAAATCAGGGCGGCCCATGCCATTGCCGGCATGATTAAAAAACCAACTTCAAAACGAATCGCGCCAGATATGTTTGACAAAAATTTAGTGAAGATTGTCGCAAACGCAATCCGCGAATAAAAAAGGGGCTCGCCGTCCGTGGCAAGCCCCATGATGCTGTCTTACAAAAATCCGCCCTACCTGTTTTTACCTCCCCGGATTTTAGGAGAACTGCGCGGGTTTGCGCAGGTTATTCCCGATTCTTCAGAGCATCCATCCTCCTTTCTTTGTCGGCCTCGGGGCCACTCGGAGATTTGCCGGCAACAACCCCGCCTGGCATAGGTTCCTTATTCTCGCCGTCTACCAACGGGGAGAGCCTTGGGAGGTTTTTGTTGTCCCGCCCCCTCACCAAAACGGTGAAAGGGCGGGACTCGTCGCGGGGGTTCCTCCGAAGAGCCTCCGGAGGGACGGACTGCAAAATTAAGACAAAAAAACAAATTAACCTAACTTTATTAAGTATAGCATACTCCAAAGCAAAAGTCAATGATTTTGGGTTAAATTTTCATGAACGCCAAAATCCTTTATTTAGAGCCATATTTTAGAGCCTGACTTGGCCTTTCATTTTGAGCTTAGTTCGGTTATAATAACGAACATGCTGATAAGCGAAAAAATGGCCATATACGCGGTTTTGGCCTCCGGAGCCCTGGCTTTAATAGCAATAGCCTGGCTCATCGCTTTTGAAATCAGATTGCGCCGGCTTTTTCGGGGCCGGAGGGCAAAAGACCTTGAAGACGTCCTGAAAGAGACTCAAAGAGAAATCAGGCACTTTTCCGAAAAAGGCTCGGAAATAGACGCCACTTTTGAAGACGTGGAAAAACGGCTCAAAAGGAGCGCGCAAAACATAGGGCTTGTCCGCTTCAACCCTTACTCCGACGCCGGAGGCAACCAGAGTTTTTCGCTTGCCGTGCTTGACCAGAACCGAAACGGCTTTGTGCTCACAAACCTGTACAGCCGCGAGGCCAGCCGGGTTTACGCAAAGCCGATAACCGGCGGCGAGTCCCAGCACCAGCTTTCAGAAGAAGAAAAAGAAGCAATCGCCAAAGCTCTCGGCTAAGATGGCGCGCCCGGCTTTTTTAAACCATGGAAAATATAAATCAGACAAAGAAAGAAAATTTGGTTTTGCGCCAGCCCATCGTGGTGGTGATGGGGCATGTTGACCATGGCAAAACAACCCTGCTTGATTACATCAGAAAAACCAGCGTAGCCGAAAAAGAATCGGGCGGAATAACCCAGCACATCGGCGCCTACGAAGCGGCGCTCACGGACAAAAAAGGAGAACAGAAAAAAATAACTTTTGTTGACACGCCCGGCCACGAGGCCTTTTCCAAAATGAGGGCGCGCGGGGCGCGCGTCGCCG
>Ga0155885_106_pt4 | contig 2021 bp, 4 predicted proteins | sample RifCSPlowO2_01_FD_107539 | JGI IMG/M metagenome (GOLD analysis project Ga0155885, IMG submission 107539) | Candidatus Wildermuthbacteria bacterium RIFCSPLOWO2_01_FULL_48_16
GCTCTAATTTCTTCCATTTGCTTGTTTTATGGTACTAGGACATAATAGGACATTTCCCCCACAAAATCAACCCCTTCCCATTTAGGCAACCAAACTAGGCCGGGCCAAGTTATCCACACCTTGGCCCGGCCTAGTTTGCCAATTCCTCCTTAGACTGTCTAAGTTTGTAAACCACGCCGTTCCACTCCCCTTGCCTTTCCACCCTTCCTTTGTGCATAAGGTCATCCATATCTCGCCGAAGCGTCCGCTTGGTAACTGGCTCTGGGAGCATCTTCTGCAGCTCCCACACCTGCGCCTTTTCCTTACCCTTAAGAAACTCCAAAATCTTCTCCTGCCTTAAAGAAAGTTTCCTTGGCCCGGCCAAGTTATCCACACCTTGGCCCGGCCTAGTTTCAGGGACTTTTTGCAAAGTATCTTCCCCTTCTTCCTCCTTAACCGAGTTAAGGAGATTCTGGGAGACAAAAAACTCAACCAGCATATCTGGGATCTTCTTGTACTCCTGCTCCAAAATAGCAAAGTTTTGAGGGTTTACTTTGCTTCCGTCCTTAACCTGGTTAAGAATGTTCTGAACCTGGCCAATGCCCCGAAGGGTTCGGGGAAGAATGTTTTTCTTCTGCTCTAGCGTTACCGGATTCTCTTCACAGATCAATAGCAAATCCGACAAAAGACTGTTTGCCGCGGTCTTCAGCTGGCCTCCCTGTTTCCCTTCCTTAACCAATAGGTCAGCCACTTTGTGAGTCCCAAAGACAAGTTTTATGAAGTAATTTCTATCCATATCACAAAAAAATCCCTGCCCGTCCGGCCCGCCAGAACGATTCTGTCGGGCTGGCAGGCGAGCCTGTCCATCATCGTCCTACTATACCAAACCCACCTGTCCCAGTCAAAACCTCCAGCTAATTTAACTAGGCCGGGCCTAGTTATCCATAGGGTGGGCTTGCACGGGGTGCATGCCTCACGTACAATGGAGCAATTTGTTTCCTTAGTTTCCTCCTAAGCTTCGCTTAGGTGTGAATAACTAAGCGGAGCTTAGTTTTACATGAATAAGAAAACGATTATAGCGATTGTGATTCTTGCCGCGATTCTTGCGGGAGGCGGATTTTTGATGTGGCAAAACAGCAAGGCCGTGGTGAAAGATCTAAACGCAACCCTCCCCGACGGCGTGCGAGTCGTAAAAAGCATGTTTGGAAATGAATATAAGGTAGTGAATAAAATTGACGGGTATGAGTTTACGGTGCCGAAGGAATGGGAGGGAATAGAAGAGATCTATTACACTCCCAAAGAATCCTTAGAAATATATAGCGTAGCAACTCTTGAAATAATTGGACGAATAGGACTTAACAGATTTGCGTCTATCAATAGTTTCAGTGATAAGAAAGAGCAGCTAAGTCCACTCAATCTGGCAGAAAGGGAGTTTGAAACGTTTCAACTAGAAGGCGATTTCCAGCAAGAAACGGTTGGTAGAATTAACACTGTAAAAACCCAAGAAAATACTAATCTTAATGGGATGTATGTATATTTCTTTGAAGAAACCCAAACTACATACGCAATCACCAACGCCTCTGAAGATTACATACGACAAATGATTCTAACCGGGAAGTGGTAATTTACTTTCCTCGAAAAAACTTTAGACCTCTCATTCTAAAAGGCATAGCCACCTTCATTTTGTTTTTGTTTTTGTTTCCAGGCCCAATTTCTGCAAAAAACTTCAAAATAGAGAGTGAAGACGTAAAACGAATCGACCTGGCCCTGGATCTGGTAAAAACCTGGGGCAATCTTGTTTTGCCCGACGAATTCAAAAGAGTTCTTAATACAACTATCACTGGAACCGAAGCTGGAACCGACATTACATACGGCCTGCTTGTTTTGAGCGCGGTGAATGAAATGGAAATGATAGATAGAGTAATTTCCCAGCGATATAAATTGGAGGCAACAGAATATTTCAACACTATTTTAGATCAGCAGATAAGTCTCATAGGGTATTACAAAGGACTCGGATTTGATATCTCTAGAATACTCATCGC
>Ga0155885_111_pt5 | contig 1598 bp, 3 predicted proteins | sample RifCSPlowO2_01_FD_107539 | JGI IMG/M metagenome (GOLD analysis project Ga0155885, IMG submission 107539) | Candidatus Wildermuthbacteria bacterium RIFCSPLOWO2_01_FULL_48_16
TGCCTGAGCTACGTCCTGCCCTTTTCCAATGCCAAGGCCCACCTTTCCTTTTCGGTCTCCTCCTATTACAACCGCGCGAAAAGACATATGCTTTCCGCCGGCAGCCACCCGCGTCACGCGGGCCAGATCAATGAGTTTCACCTCAAAATCGTCTTTAGGCCGTTGGAACCGGGACTGGTATCTGCGATGTTGCTGTTGCTGTAATGGCATAGTATTAAAATTGCAAACCTTCTTTACGAGCACTCTCGGCGAACTTCTTGACGTTGCCGTGGTATTTGTATCCGCCCCTATCAAACACGACCTTGGTTACCTTCTTTTCTTTCGCGAGCTGAGCCATGGCTGTTCCCGCTTTTTCGGTGTTTTTCAGAGCAACTTCCACGAAAGCCAGGGTTTTCCCTTTCTCGTCATCCACGAGTTGCGCCTCAAAGTTCTTATTCGAACGGAACACCACCAAGCGGGGAAGCTTTGCGGTTCCCCGTATCTTGGCGCGCACGCGCCTGTGTCTTCGTTGTCGTTGGGTGTTTCGTTCTTGCATAGTGTTCGTATTATTTCGCTCCTCCAGCGCCCGCGGTTGCCGCAGCCCGCTTTCCAAGCTTCCTGCGGATCTGTTCTCCCACGTACTTCACTCCCTTTCCTTTGTAGGGTTCAGCTCCCCTCGACTTCCTGACGTGGCTCGAAAATTGCCCCACCACTTCTTTGTCGATGCCGGAAACGGTAACGACGTTTTTCTCCACCTGAACCAAAAGTCCCTCGGGAATCTTTAAACTGATAGGGTTGGTATATCCCAACTCAAGGTTCAACGCGTCTCCCTGCACCGCGGCTCTGTACCCCACTCCTTCAATTTCCAACTTCTTTTCATACCCTGTCTGTACTCCTTGTATCATATTCGAAACCAGCTGTCTCGCGGTTCCCCACATGGCGTGCTCAGTTTTGTTCAAGGTTTCTTTGTTCCTGGGAGACACGCGAATAACAGTACCTTCTTTTTCAATAACGACAAGGTTAGGAAACGCTCTCTTGAGCGCGCCTTTGGGCCCTTGCACCTGGACCTCCATTCCCTCTATCGTAACCTCAACTCCTGCGGGTATTTCTATTGGTTTGTTTCCTATTCTGCTCATAAAATTACTACCAAACTTCACATATCACCTCTCCTCCAACCTTCTGATTCCACGCCTCTTTGTTCGACAAAAGGCCTTTTGAGGTTGAAATAATGGAAATGCCAAAACCCCCTTTCACCTTCTTAATCTTAGAGAATGGCACGTATATTCGCTGGCCCGGCTTTGAAACGCGCTTCAAACCGGAAATGGCAGGCGCCTTTCCGTCATACTTCAAGGTAAGTTCCAAGAACTTTCTGGCCCTCCTACCTCGCAACTGGCTCGATACGATGAGCCCTTCCTTTTCCAGTATCTTCGCTATCTCCAGGCGCATTTTGGAGTACGGCAACTCAATCGTCTCTTTCAAGACCAGTGATGCGTTTCGTATTTGGGTTAACATGTCTGCAATTGGGTCTGTCATAGTGAGTGTAATCGAACTACCAGCTGCTTTTCATTATTCCGGGTATCAAGCCCTTGTTTGCCGCTTCGCGAAAGCAAATCCTGCAC